>Ga0307440_1000012_pt1 | contig 67923 bp, 62 predicted proteins | sample SalMarWE160410MG_FD_202150 | JGI IMG/M metagenome (GOLD analysis project Ga0307440, IMG submission 202150) | Salt marsh sediment microbial communities from the Plum Island Ecosystem LTER, Massachusetts, United States - WE1604-10 | ecosystem: Environmental > Aquatic > Marine > Intertidal zone >...
CTCGGGCGGTGGTGGTGGCCTGCATGGTGATCCTCGTCCTGGACGCCTTCTGGGCCGTGGTGCTCCTGTGATCCGGCTGGAAGGTCTCACCCGCTCGTTTGGAGACCTCCACGTCCTGCGCGGCTTCGACCTCGAGGTGAGCACCGGTGAGACGGTGGCCGTGATCGGCCGCTCGGGCGAGGGGAAGTCCGTTCTCCTCAAGCACGTGGCCGGCCTCATGCAGCCGGACAGCGGTGAGGTGTGGATCGGGGACGAGCAGGTGACGGGGGCCGACCGGGAGAGGATTCGCCGGCTGCGGCTCAGCATGGGCTACGTGTTCCAGTCGTCGGCCCTGTTCGACTCGATGACCGTGGCGGAGAACGTGCGCCTCGCCCTGCGGCGCCACGGCACGCCGGCGGCGGAGATCGAGGGGCGCGCGCGAGACAGCCTGGAGATCGTGGGGCTCGGCGGCTGGGAGGACCGCTACCCGGCGGAGCTCTCGGGGGGCATGCGCAAGCGCGCGGGCGTCGCCCGGGCCGTGGCGCCGCGCCCGACCTATCTTCTGTACGATGAGCCGACGAGCGGTCTCGACCCGGTCACCACCTCGGTGATCGACGAGCTCGTGCTGCAGCTCAAGGAGGACCTGCGGGCCACGAGCATCGTGGTGACGCACGACATGCGGAGCGCGTGCCGCGTCGCGGACCGCATCGCGCTCCTCCGGGAGGGACGCGTGTCCTGGCTCGGGACGCCCGAGGAGATCGAGCGTACGGATGATGCGGCCGTGAAGGCGTTCGTGGAGGGAAGGCGGGACCTGTGGCCGGGCGAGTGAGGGGCTCGGCGAGGCCCGGCCCGGAGAGGTCCGGCGGGGAGGGCTCAGAACGATGAAGCGACGCGACGAGATCATCACGGGCGCCTTCGTGCTCCTCGGCCTGGCCGTCATCGTGGTGGGAGGGCTGTGGCTGTCGCGCTCGCGGCTGAGCGGCGACTTCCGCACCCTCACGGCGCGGGTGCGGACGGTCGGCCAGCTCCGACCGGGCAACGTGGTCACGCTGCGCGGCGTCGAGATCGGCCGCGTGCAGACCGTCCAGTTCGCCCGCTCGGGCGTGGACGTCGTCCTCCGCGTTCAGACCGACGCGCCCCTGCCGAGCCACCCCGCCGTCCTCCTGCGGCCGCGCTCGCTGTTCGGCGAGTGGGGCGCCGCGATCGTTCCGGCCGGGAGCCGCGCCGGCATGGGCCAGGACTCCATCCCGCGTCCCGACAGCGTCCTGCCCGGGCAGACGGCGACCGACTTCGCCCAGCTCAGCGACTACACGGCCGAGATCGCCTCGAACCTCCAGACCATCACCCAGCGCGTCGAGGTGGCGTTCAACAAGCAGACGGCCGCGAATCTGGCGCGATCGATCGACAACTTCGAGAAGGCGAGCGCCGACCTGGTCGACCTGCTCGGACGGCAGCGCCAGAGCTTCGGGGGCTTCGCGGAAGACATGGCGGCGGCCGGCCGCACCGTGCGCCAGGCGAGCGCCGATCTGGATTCGACCCTGGCGCGGCTGGAGGAGGCGACGCAGGGCGGACAGCTCCAGGACATCTTCGCGAACGTCCGGAAGGCGTCCGGGTCCATGACGGACGTGGCGTCGCAGATGCAGACGACCATGGGCCACGTGAACCACGTCGCTACCCGGGCCGACAGCGTGCTGGGCCAGTTCAACTCCCTCGTGGCCGGCGTCAACGCGGGCCGCGGCTCCCTGGGGCAGCTCGCCAACGACCCGGATCTCTACGAGAATCTGGCCTCCACCCTGGTCGAGCTCCGGTCGCTCCTGGACGAGCTCAAGCGCAACCCGGGCAAGTACTTCAAGTTCTCCATCTTCTAGCGACGAGACGGCCTCCCCCGCCCTCCCGTACGCCGTCAACCCCGGACCGGCCGGTCGCCCGACCGGCCGGAATCCCCTCCCGGGCTCCGCGACCCTCCGGCATCGTAGCCGCCGAGTCCGTCCGCCGATCCCCACCCGGGCCGGCGGGCGTCAGGCAGGGACGCCACTCGCAGGAGGCAGCCGATGAGCCGCTCGGTCAATCGCGTGACGCTGGTGGGGAACGCCGGATCCGATCCGGACGTTCGGGAAACGGGCAAGGGGACCAGGGTCGCGCACGTGTCGCTGGCCACGAACCGACGCTACGAGGTGGACGGCCAGGAGCAGCGCCGGACGGACTGGCACCGCCTGACGTTCTGGGGCCGCGCGGCCGAGGCCGCCGAGCTCTACCTGCGTAAGGGGAACCGACTGTACGTGGAGGGACGCATCGAATACGGGTCCTACGAGCGCGACGGCGTGAGCATCCCGACCGTGGACGTCATCGTCCAGGACTTCGTGTTCCTCGACGCCCGCGTGCCCGAACCGGGCGCGGAAGGGGCCGGCGATCCGGTGGGCGAGGAGAGCGAGGCGGCGGCGCTGGTCGACTGAGCTCGCCGGGCGGGCGCCGCCCGGCGCCCGCCCGCTCCCCCGCTCGTTGCATAGCTCCGCCGGCGGCAGCACATTGAGGCTTCTCGTCCCGCCAGCCAGGAGAGGTCATGTCGGGGGGCCCTTCGTCGCCTCGTCCCAGCCCGTCGTTCGACGTATCGCAGGCCGGCGAGACCGCGACGGAGACGGCGGAGGAGCCTCTCCTCGCCGCACCGGAGCGGAGCACGAGCGTCCTCGTCGTGGGCGGGAGCGGGTTCCTGGGACGCCATCTCCTTCCGCGCCTCCTCGGACGAGGGCACCGCGTGCGGGCGGTGTGCCGCCGGGGGGCTCCGCGCGGCGGCCACGTGGCGCCGGGCCTCGAATGGACCCCGGTCGACATCACGTGGGGCTCGGGAGTGGACGCGGCCGTGCGCGCGTGCGAGGTGGTCGTGCACCTGGCCGGCGCGCTCGCGGCGGGCGGGGAGGAGGCGCGGCGCCTGGACCTGGACGGCACCCGCAACCTGGTGGAGGCGGCGCAGCGAGCCGGAGTCCGGCGGATCGTCTACGTCAGCGCCCTCGGGGCCCGGGACGCGAACGGGCCCTTCGCGGCTCGCAAGCGCGAGGCCGAGCGTTCGGTGCGCGCGGGCCGGGCGGAGCACGTGATCCTGCGCCCCTCGCTGGTCGTGGGACCCGATGACCACGTGGTCTCGGTGCTGGCTCGCGCCCTGCGGAGAGGGCCGCTTTTCGTGGCGGCCGGCCGGCCGGACGAGGGGGTGGTCCAGCCGGCCGCGGTCGAGGACGTGGCCGAGGCGCTGTGCCAGGCCGTGGAGAGGGCGGACATCGCGGACGCGACCCACGAGCTGGCCGGTCCCGACGTCCTCTCCCCGACCGAGGTCATCGGGGCCGTCGCCCGGCGCCTGTCGCTGGCCCGGCGGGTGGTGCGGTTGCCCCGGTGGAGCGGTCGGAGGCTGGCCGCGCTGGCCGACAGGACGGGGTTGTCCGCCCCCTCGGCCCTGTCGGCGCTCCGTGTCCTGGCGCTGCCGGGGGCCGTGGACGGGGCGGCGGCCCTGAGGCGGGTGTTCGGGCTCGAGCCGCTCCCGTTCGCGGTCGCTCTGGACGACTACCTGTGACGAGGTGAGGCCGTGAACGGCGAACAGCGGGTAGGGGCGAGCCGGACGTGGCCGTCGTGGCCGCAGGCGGCGATCATCCTGATCGCGTTCGCCGTCCTGGCGGTGAGCGTCCGCAGCGTGCTGTCGCCCTTCGTGCTCTTCCTCCTCTACCTGTACCTGGCGTGGCCGCACCAGGCCTCGCCGTTCGTGGCGCGCCTCACCGTGGTGGCGGTGGTCCTCACCCTCCTGTGGGTCGCCGAGCGGGCGGGGCTCCTGCTGGCGCCCTTCGTCCTGGCCTTCCTCCTGGCATACGTGCTGGACCCGGTGGTCGACCGGCTGCAGCGCCTCGGCCTCCCCCGCTCTGCGGCCGTGGCCCTCCTGGCGCTCCCGCTGGCCGGCGTCCTGGCGCTGATCATCTTCGTCCTCGTTCCCGCGGTGGCCAACCAGCTGTCGCAGCTCATCGCCAACGTCCCCATCTACCTGCGGACGCTGAACCAGTGGCTGGAGAACGTGCGGGCCTGGATCATCCGGCTGGGGATCAAGGGGATCGACGAGCGCACCCTGCCCACCCTGAGGGACATCGACGCCCAGTCGCTCGTGCAATACCTGCAGCGACGGCAGGCGGAGGTCGCCTCGGGGGGGCTGCAGGCGATGCTCGGCATCGGCCGGGGCATCGGGGCGGTGCTCACCGTGGTCGGGTACTTCGTGCTCCTCCCGATCCTCACCTACTACCTCCTGCGCGACTGGGGCGCCCTCCGCGGGCGGATCGAGGAGCTCCTTCCGCGGGACGACCGGGACCGTGTGGTCGCCATGGTCGGCGAGTACGATCGGCTCCTGGGCCGCTACCTGCGGGGCCAGGTGCTGCTGGCCTCCTGCGTGGGCGTGATCATCGGCGTCGGCTTTTGGATCCTGGGCTTCCCGTACGCGCTCCTGCTGGGCCTGCTGGCCGGCGTCCTGAACTTCGTGCCCTATCTGGGGCTGATCGCCAGCCTGCTGACCGCGGTGCTCATCGCGCTGTTCAGCGGGCACTTCCTGGGCGGGCTGCTCAAGATCGCGATCGTGTTCGGGGTGGAGCAGGTGCTGGAAAGCATCCTGGGTCCCCGGATCGTGGGGCAGTCCGTCGGTCTGCACCCCGTGTGGGTCATCCTGTCGCTCGCCCTGTTCAGCTTCTTCTTCGGCTTCGTCGGTCTGCTCCTTGCAGTCCCGGCCGCCGTATTCCTGAAGCTGGTGCTGGCGGCGGCGCTCCGGCGGTACCAGGTCTCGCGGTGGTTCCGCGGCGGGCCCGCGGGCGAAGCGGTCGAACGAGACTGAGGGGCGGATGGTAGCCGAGTCGGAGGGTCAGGTCGGTCCCGCCGGGGACCCGGGGGAGAGCGACCCGGGCTTCCTGACGGTCTCCAACCTCCTGTCCCTGAGCCGCGTTCCCCTCGCCCTCCTGTTCCTGGTCGTGAGCGACCGCGGATGGCTCGCCGTCGTGGTGGCCACCGGCGCCCTCACCGACCTCCTGGACGGCCTCATCGCCCGGCTCAGCGGGACGTCCTCGGAGCTGGGGTCCCTGCTGGACCCCTTCTGTGACAAGGTGTTCGTCCTCATCGGACTCATCTCCTTCCTGCCCGGGGGGCACCTGGACTGGGCGGGCTTCTTGATCCTCGTGCTGCGGGACATCCTCACCGCCGGGTCCTACCTGGTGGGCCGATTGGCCGGGCGGAGCTTGCCCTTCCGCTCCAGGCTGGGGGGCAAGTTGACCACCGGCCTGCAGGTCGCCACCTTCTTCGCCCTCCTGTTCTGGCCGAGGTACGTGCCGGTCCTGATCGTCCTCGTGGGGGTGACTTCGGTGTACGCCATAATCGACTACGGGATGTACAGCACGCGCATCAGTCAGGAGCGTGCGGCGGCCCGTCGCGCGGCGTCGCGCGGGAGCGGCGACGCCGTGGCGGAGCCCTCGACTCCATGAGCTCCGAGCTGGTCGACGTCACGATCATCGGCGGGGGCCCGACGGGGCTCTACGGCCTGTTCTACGCCGGCATGCGGGGGGTGAGCGCCCGGCTCATCGACGTCCTCCCGGAACTCGGGGGACAGCTCACGGCGCTGTATCCGGAGAAGGACGTGTTCGACGTGGGCGGCTTCCCCAAGATCCTGGCCAAGGACCTGGCCAAGGCGCTGGTGCAGCAGGCCACGCAGTTCGACGCGGACATCTGCCTGGACGAGCGGGTCGACGGGCTGCGGCGAGAGGACGACCACCTGGTGCTGGAGACCGACCGCGGCGAGCGACCCACGCGCACCCTGGTGATCGCGGCGGGGAAGGGGGCGTTCAAGCCGCGCAGGCTCAAGTGCCCCGGCTTCGACGAGTTCTGGAAGCGCGGGGTGTGGCCGCACGTGCACGACCCGGAGGCGTTCCGGGGTCGTCGCGTCCTGCTCGTCGGCGGAGGGGACTCCGCGTTCGACTGGAGCTGGGCGCTGCGGGACGTGGCCGGGTCGATCGTGCACATTCACCGCTCCGACCGTTACCGGGCCCACGACCACACGGTCAGCCTGGTCGAAGGGGCCGCCGCCAAGGGCGAGATCGAGCTCCTCGACCACCACGAGGTGGAGACGATCCACGGCGAGGAGCACATCACCGGGGCCACGATCTTCGACAACCGGTCCGAGGAGCGCCGGGAGCTCGAGATCGACGACGTGGTGGCGCTCATCGGCTTCGTGCCCAACATCGGGCCGATCGCCGACTGGGGGCTGGAGCTGGAGAAAAACACGATCCGGGTGGACACCCGTATGATGACCAACCTGCCCGGCGTGTTCGCCGCGGGCGACATCGTCACGTACGAGGGCAAGCTGGAGCTGATCTCCACGGGCTTCGGGGAGGCCGCGATCGCGGTGAACAACGCCGTGCACTTCGCCAACCCCGACGCCCGGGTCGATCCGGGGCACTCGACGAGCTCGGCGGCCTTCCGGGACAAGTAGGCTGGCAGGGAGTATGCAGATGGGGCCTCGAGGTCTATCCACGGGCCTCCACGCACTCACGCTGGACTCACGGGAGACCCTTGGTGGTGCATAGAAGGCGAAAGCGGACAGGAGTGCCCGGGCGGCGCGGCCCCGGCGCGCGCCGCCCCGACGGGGTTCGACCACGGGGCCGGCGCGGACGCGTCGGCCTTTCGCGTTTCGAGGCCGTGGTGGCGGTGGTCGCGGCGGCGCTGCTGGCCACCGCGTGCGGCGGCGGGGGTGGAGGGGCCGCGGGCCCGCGGGTACTGCCCGTCGAGATCGACGTCGCCAGGCGCGACACGCTGTCCATCGAGCTCAGCGCCGTGGGGACGCTGCAGGCACAGTCCTCCGCGCAGGTCGCCTCCGAGGTCGACGGCACGGTCTTCCGGATCGACTTCGAGGAGGGATCCCGGGTGCCGACCGGCAAGGTGCTCGTCCAGCTGGATGCCTCGAAGCTGCGGGCGTCGCTCCACGCGGCCGAGGCGACGGCCCAGCAGGCGCGGACGCAGGCCGCGAACCTCGAGCGGCAGGTCCAGCGCAACAGGGGCCTGCTGGCCCAGGGCGCCATCTCCAGGCAGGCGTTCGACGACCTGCAGTCCGGCTACCAGTCGGCCCGGGCGCAGGTGGACCAGGCGGAGGCGAGCGCGGCGCTGGCGCGCCAGCAGCTCTCCGACGCCACCATCCGCGCTCCCTTCCCCGGCAGGGTGGGGGAGCGGACCTTCGACGTGGGCGATTACGTCCGCAAGGGCGACCCGATGTTCTCGGTGACGGACGACGATACGCTGCAGGTCCGGTTCACGGTCCCCGAAGGGTACTCGGACCGGCTCCAGCCGGGCAGCTCCATGCAGGTCCAGTCGCCGAACGTCCCCGGCCGGTGGTTCGACGGCCAGGTCTACTTCGTGAGCCCGACCGTGGACCCGGTGAACCGCACGGTGACCCTGAAGGCGGAAGTGCCCAATCTCGACGGGAAGCTGCGATCGGGCTCCTCGGCCGACGTCCGCCTCGTGCTGGAGAAGCGCTCGGGCGCGATCGTGATTCCGGAAGCCGCCATCGTGCCCAGCGACCAGCAGATGCTCGTCTACCTGGTTCGGGACGGACAGGCGCATCGCACCCCCGTCCAGGTGGGGGCGCGGACCGAGGGGCGCGTGGAGATCCTGTCCGGCGTCTCGGCCGGCGACACGGTGGTGACCGCGGGCCAGCAGAGGCTCGAGGACGGTACGCCTGTGAAGATCGAGGGGCAGGGGGTGGGCCTGCTTTCGGGGAGTCCCCCCGACTCCACCGCCGGGGGCTGAGCCGTGTTCCTTCCGGACACCTCCATCAAGCGACCGGTCCTCACGCTGGTCGTCTCCATGACGATCCTGCTGGCGGGCTGGCTGGGGTACCGGAACCTGGCCGTCCGGGAGCTCCCCAACGTCGAGTATCCGATCGTCAGCGTGTCGACGGCCCTTCCGGGCGCCAGCCCGACGGTCGTCGAGACCAACGTGACCAAGCCGCTCGAGGAGCAGATCAACACGATCGAGGGGCTCAAGACGCTCACCTCGATCAGCGGCGAGGGCGCCAGCCAGATCACCGCGGAGTTCGACCTGTCCCGCGACGTCGACCTGGCCCTGCAGGACGTGCGGGCCAAGGTCAGCCTGGCGCGCGGGCGGCTCCCGCAGGACGCCGAGGATCCGGTCATCCAGAAGGTGGACCCGAACGCCCAGCCGATCATCTGGCTCAGCGTCCAGAACGCGTCCCTGGGGATCACGCAGGTCAACGACTTCGCCAACGACGTGATCAAGGAGCGCCTGCAGAGGATCCCCGGGGTGGGCAACGTCATCCTGGGCGGAGAGCAGCGCTTCGCCGTGCGCATCCGGCTCGATCCGCGCGAGCTCGCGGCGCACCAGCTTACCGTGGACGACGTGCAGCGGGCCCTCCTGTCGCAGAACGTGGACCTGCCGTCCGGCCGGGTGGAGAGCGAGACCCGGGAGTTCACGGTGCGGACCCAGGGCCAGTTCCCCACCGCGGCCTCCTTCGCCCGGCTGATCATCACGACCCGGGACGGGACCCCGATCCGGCTCGGGGACGTGGGGATAGCCGAGGCGGGAGTGCAGGACGAGCGCACCCTGGCCCGGTTCAACGGCAAGCCCACGGTCGGTGTGGGGATCGTGAAGCAGTCCGACGCCAACACGGTGGAGGTGGCCGACCGCGTGCTGCAGGAGATCGACCAGATCCGGGCGGACGCTCCGCCCGGCTACAAGCTGCTCATCGCGGTCAACAACGCCGACTTCATCAAGGACTCGCTGTCCGAGGTCCAGTTCACCCTGTTGGTGGCCTTCGGGCTCGTCGTGCTGGTCATCCTCCTCTTCCTGCGGAGCTGGCGGGCCACCTTCATCCCGGCTCTCGCCATCCCCGTGTCCCTCGTGGGCACCTTCGCGGTGTTCTACGCGCTGCACTTCTCCATCAACACGCTCACGCTCCTGGCCCTCGTGCTGGCCATCGGCATCGTGGTGGACGACGCCATCGTGGTGGTGGAGAACATCTACCGGCACATGGAAGAGGGGGAGTCGCCCTTCGAGGCGGCGCGCAAAGGCTCGGCGGAGATCGCCTTCGCGGTCATCGCGATCGCGATCACGCTGGTCATCGTGTTCCTTCCCATCGCCCTGATCGGCGGCATCGTGGGCCGGCTGTTCCGCGAGTTCGGACTCGGCGTGGCCGTTTCCGTGCTCATCTCGGCGTTCGTGGCCCTCACCCTGAGCCCCATGCTGAGCTCGCGGATCCTCAAGCTGGAGGAGAACCGCAACCGCGTGTTCGAGGCGGTCGAGCGGCTGCTGCAGCGCGTCACCGACGCGTACCGCCGCACCCTGTCCTGGGCCCTCGACCACCGCTGGACCATGGTCGGGATCGCGGCGGCCAGCCTGGTCGCCAGCTTCGCGATCATGGGCGTGATGGGGAAGGAGTTCGTGCCCCAGGAGGACCGGGGCCAGTTCCTCATCAGCTTCAAGGCGCCCGAGGGCGCCACCCTGGAGTACACGGACGCCTACCTCAAGCGGATCGAGGAGATGACGGCCTCCACGCCGGGCGTGGACCGGTTCTTCTCGGCCATCGGGCTCAGCATCGGGGGGCCGCCGGCCGTGAACACGGGCATCGTGTTCGTGCGGCTCAAGCCGAAGCGCTCGGTGAGCCAGCAGCAGATCATGAACCAGCTGCGCGGGAAGTTCTCGACCCTGGCGGGCATCGACGCCTACCCGATCGCCCTCAGCGGCCTGTCGACCGGGGCGTTCGGCAAGCCGCTCCAGTTCGTGATCCAGTATCCAGACCTGGACACCCTCGGCATCTACGCCGACAGCATGGTGACGCTGGCCCAGCGGATCCCGGGACTCCAGGGCGTCGACTCGAACCTGGACCTCAACAAGCCGCAGCTGCGGGTCACCGTGGACCGCACCAAGGCGTCGCGGCTGGGCGTGAGCGTGGAGGAGATCTCGAATACGCTCCAGATCCTGCTCGGGGGCCGGCACATCGGGGACTTCGAGCGCGGTGACAACCGCTACTGGGTGGTGGCCCAGCTCCAGAACCGCTTTCGGGCGACCCCCGAGGATCTCCGCTCGATCTACGTGCGCGCCTCGAACGGCTCCCTCGTGCAGCTCGGGAACCTGATCGAGGTCGGCGAGGCGGCCGGTCCCAACGTGGTGAACCACCGCAACCGGGAGCGCTCCGCCACCATCGGCGCCAACGTCTCGGGCGTGCCGCTGGGCACGGCGCTGCAGCGCGTGCAGGCCCTGGCCGACAGCATCCTGCCCAGGGGCTTCTCGACGGACGTGGCCGGGCAGGCGGAGAGCTTCCAGGAGTCCTTCGCCAGCCTGCTGTTCGCCCTCCTGATGGCGGTCGTGGCCATCTACCTGGTGCTGGCCGCCCAGTTCGAGAGCTTCGTGCATCCGTTCACGATCATGCTGGCCCTGCCGCTGGCGCTGGTGGGCGCGGTGGCCGCGCTCGCCGCCCTGGGCATGACGCTCAACATCTACAGCATGATCGGGATCATCATGCTCATGGGGCTGGTGACCAAGAACTCCATCCTCCTCGTCGACTACGCCAACCAGCGCCGGGAGGCGGGCGAGGCGCGCCGCGACGCGGTGCTGCGCGCGGGGACGGTGCGACTGCGCCCCATCCTCATGACCTCGGTGGCCATCATCTTCGGCGTGCTGCCCATCGCCCTGGCGCTGGGGGCCGGCGCCGAGTCGCGGCGACCGCTGGGCGTGGCCGTCGTGGCCGGGATGTTCACGTCCACGGCGCTCACGCTGCTGATCGTGCCCGTGTTCTACGAGGTGATCGACGACGGGCTGCTGTGGGTGAGGGCGCGGTGGCGGGGCCTGATGGGGCGATTCTCCACCTCCGAGACCACCGGGGGACACCGCCCGGCAGGCTGAGATCCCTGAGATCCGGGCCCGCGCGCGGACGAGGCTCCGCCGCCAGCCGCGCTACAGCTCTACCAGCCGGGCGCCGGCCCCCGTGAACAGGTCGCGAAGGTGGTCGTCGCAGGTGAGGTAGATCACCTGCCAGCCTTCTCCGGCCAGCTCCGCGACGGTTTCCACCAGTCGCTCCCTCCTCGACCAGTCGGCCGTGAGGAAGGCGTCGTCCAGGAGGAGCAGGCCGGGCTCCTCCAGCCCGGCGGCGCGCAGCGCGGCGCGCGCCAGCCCCGCGCGCAGCGCCAGGAGCACCTGGTCCCGCGTGCCGCGGCTCACGAGGTCGATGGGGAGGCGCAGTCCCTCCTCGTCCACCAGCTCTAGCGCCCCCCGCTCGTCGCGGACGAGGCCGCGGTAGCGTCCGGTGACCGAGTGGAGCAGGGCGCCCGGCGACAGCGGACCCCGGCTGTCGAGCGCCTCGGATAGGCGACGCTCCAGCAGCTCGTCCATGGTGGCGAACACCTCGCCCGCCAGGCGGCCCGCCTCCCAGTCCAGCTCGAGGCGTTGCGCGGCGGACCGCGCCGACCGGAGCTCGGTCAGAACGTCCTCGGGCGTGGACAGGCCGGCCTGCACGAAGGCGTCCCGCAGCTCCCGGTATTCCGAGCGCAGCGTCGCGGCCCGGCGCTCCAGGCGCACCTTCTCCTGCGGATCCCAGGCCGGGAGCGCCTCCGCGTCCTCCGGGGCGGGAACGTCCCAGCGGGCCGGGTCCGAGCCGGCCAGGGCCTCCAGGGACCGCTCCACGTCGCGGAGCCGCGACGCGCATTCTTCGCGCGTGCGCGCCCGCGTTTCGGCCTCGTCGATGCCCTCGACCTCGAGCCGCTCGGCCAGCTCGGCCGTCCGCCGCTCGATCTCCCGGAGGCGCCTCTCCGCGGCCTCCAGCTCCTCCCGGGCCCGGGCCGCGCGGCCCTCGGCCTCCTCGGCGGAGGCCGCCGCCGCCTCCAGCTCGCTCTCCCGACGGGCGGCCTCCACCTCCAGGCGCCGCAGGCGCTCGGCGACCTCGGACGCACTTTCGACCTCGAGCCCGGCCGACGCCGCGTCCTGGCGCAGCTTGCGGGCGCGCTCGGCCCGCTTGCGTCGCGCCTCCTCGCCCTTCCGCCGGCGGTGGCGCCACACCAGGACGGGGACCGTCACCGCCGCGAAGGCGATCAGCAGGGGGAACGCGATGGCGGTGAGCAGGTGCCCGGGCAGGAGGAGCGCCAGTGCCAGGAGCACGAGGACGAGCCCGAAAGCGGCCTTGTAGATCCAGCTGGACAGGGCCGATGGCTCCCGTTCGAGCCGCGGCGGCTCGGTGGTCAGCTCGGCGGCCCGGCGCTCCAGTCCGACCTCTCGGGCCGCGTCCAGGCGGGCGCGGAGCTCCTCGGCCTCCCGCTCGGCGTCCCTGCGGCGCTCGGCCCGGCCGGCCGCCTCGGCGGAGGCCTCGTCGACCCCCGTGCGCGCCCGCTCGAGACGCCGGGACAGCTCTCCCTCGCGCTCGTGCCGGAGCGAGCGCCACTCCCGCAGCGCCTCGATCGGAAGCTCGGGGAGATCGGCCAGCTCGGACGCCAGCCGCTGGCGGTCCTCGAACAGGGTCGCGATCAGCGCCTTCCGCGCCCGCTCCATCGCCTCCAGCCGGGCCTCGACGCGGGCCACGTCCGCCTCGAAGCGGGCGGCCGGCTCGAGCCGCGTCTCCAGGACCTCGAGACGCTCGATCCGCTCCTCGAGCTCGCGGTGGCGCGTGCGCGGCCCAGGATCCCCACGATCGCTGGGCTCTCCCCCGGGTGTGAGGTGCGCCTGGCGGTGAACGGCCTCGCGGAGGGTGTCGACGCCGCGCGGGAGCCCCGATAGGAGCTTCTTGAGCTCGGGCCAGAACTCGCCGCGAGCCGCCCCGGGGAGCTCCAGCTCGCCGGAACGCACGCAAAACAGGCCGGCCAGGCTCGCGTGCTCGAGCTCGAGGCGGTGCAGCAGGGAGGTGGAGCCCGGATAGGAGAGCACCTCGTCGCCCAGGCGGACCTCGACCCGTCCCCCCGCCTCCGCGGCGCTTCCGAACCGGTCGACGCCGGGAAGGACCGTCTCGAGCCGCGTGCCCGTCTTCTGCTCCCACCGGAACAGCTGGGAGACCAGGAAGTCGAACAGCGTCGTCTTGCCGGCCTCGTTCGGGCCCCACACCACGGTGAGCCCTGGGGAGGGCTCCATCTCGAGGCCCCGCAGGGGCCCGAACGAGGGCACCCGGATGCGCAGGATCCTCACCGCGGGGCGCCCCGGTTCTTCAACGGCCTTCTAGACCTTGAGCGCGCGGGCCGCCAGCTCCAGCGCCCGGCGCTCCACCGTCTCGCGGCGGTCCACGCCTTCGGCGCGATCGGCCTCGAGCCGGGCCTCCAGGCGGCGTCGGAAGTCGCGGAAGAGGTCGGCCCGGGCCGGGTCCAGCCCGACGCTCGCAAGGTCGAACTCGAGCTTCGCGAAGGAGGGAGCGAGCCGCTCCCGGACCCGGTCGGCCGCCTCCCGGAGGTCGGTTTCGGACACTCCGGCCAGGATGCCGTCGACCCGGACCCTCATGTCGCACAGCGGGTCGGCCACCTCCTCCAGCTCGGCGGCGAGCGACTCGAGGCCGGCGCGCTCCTCGAATGGGTTCAGCCAGCGCTCGATTCGGGCCCGCCACGGGACCGGAAGTCGGACCGGCTGGAGCTCCAGCTTCCCCGGCCCGATCTCCACCAGGATCGCCGTGCGGTGGCCGAGCGCGTGCGGGCCGACCGGGGCGGGCGAGCCGGCGTAGGCGACCGGGAGCCCCCCGAGCCGGCGGAGGGCGTGCTGGTGGTAGTGCCCGAGGGCGACGTAGTCGGCCCGGAGCGCCCGAAGGTCGTCGGAGCGCACCGGGAAGTAGGGGCCGGCCTCGTCCGATCGGCTCTCGTCCTGGATTCGAGGCGCCGAGGCGTCGATGAGCGTACCGTGCAGGACGAGGAGGGTCGCCTCGGGTGCGGTGTCGCCTCCGGGTCGGGACGGGGCGGAGAGCCTCTCCTCGACGTCCCGCCGCACGTGGCCGAAGCCGATCTCCCCCGCCGGGAAGGGGACGGCCACCACCCGCACGGCCGCGACCGTCGTCTCCTGGACGGGCTCACCCAGGAGGAGGGTGGTGCGCGGACCCCAGTCCTGGCCGGGACGGTACGCGGCGCGGTCGTGGTTGCCCGGAAGGAGGAGGACGGGGACGTCGAGGCTCTCGAACGCGGCGCGCACCCGCGGCCGCAGGGCGGCGTGGTCGCCGCCCCGGTCCAGGAGGTCCCCGGCCACCAGCAGGGCATCGACCGCGTGGTCGCGGGCCGCGCCGAGGACCGCCTCCAGCGCGTCCCAGCGCTCGGGGTGGTCCTCGGTCAGGTGCAGGTCGGCGGTGTGCAGGATGCGCGTCATCGCTCCTAAGATAGGGGATGGCCGGGCGGCACGCCCGCTCCGGCGAGGCGACGAGTGGCCGTCCACGAAGGGGGAAGTCACATGAGCGAGCCCAGGATCTCCAGGCTGCCGCTGGAGGGCAACGAGCCGGCCGTCCAGGCGGTGTTCGACCGCTTCCGGAAGGAGCGGGGCAACGTCCCCAACATGTTCCGGGTGGTCGGCCACCGGGAGGAGCACCTGGCCACCATGATCCGCCACTTCGGGACCGTGATGCGGCGGGGCTCGGTCGCCCCCGCGCTCAAGGAGATGCTCTCGGTACGGGTCTCGGCCCTCAACGGGTGCGATTACTGACTGGCCTCCCACACGCAGCTGGCAGCTGCGCTGGACGTGACGCCCGAGCAGCTCCGGGACCTGCAGGGCGAGACGATCGACCCCGGCCTGTACGCGGCCGACGAGGCGGCGGCCCTCGCCTTCGCGGGGGCCATGACCCGAGAATCGAGCGCCGTCCCCGCGGAGACGGTCGCGCGACTGCGCGAGCACTTCGAGGAGGGTGAAATCGTGGAGATCGCCATGGTCGTGGGGCTGTTCCTGTACTTCAACGCGTTCAACAACGCCCTGGGCACGCCGCCCACGGCCCCGAGCCCCTACGTGCTCTGAGGCGGGCCCCAGCCCAGGAACCGCTGGATCCGGTCCCACTGCGCCTCGGCGTCCTCCTCGCCCAGCTCCATGAGCCGTGTCAGGTAGGCCTCCTCGAACAGGAGGTAGCTCACGAAGTCTGCCGTGCGGCCCTCCCGGCTGCCCAGCCCCCCCGCCAGGTACCGGATGATGCGCGGCAGCCGGTCCGCGTACTCCGAGGCCAGGCTGCCCAGGTCCCGGGACGGCCGCAGGAGCAGCAGCTCGATGCGCCGGAACGCTCCACCCGGGTCGCCCCCGTCGCCGCAGCGCTCCAGCAGGTGGTTCATCCGGTCCAGGCGGACCGAGTCGGCGTCCAGGGTGTCCAGGAAGATGGAGTTGAACAGGAGGCCCACGACCTGGGCCGGAGGCGGATAGCCCTCGATGACGGGGTGCCGCGCCTCTTCCGTGTTGCGTGCGTAACGGGCCGACACCGCCAGGATGCGGTCGGCCCCGAGGTGCACGGCCGGCGCCAGCGGCGCGGACTGGCGGATGCTGCCGTCACCGTAGAAGTGTCCGTCCAGGCGTTCGGCGGGGAACACCAGCGGCAGGGCCGAGGAGGCCATGACGTGCTGGACCGTGAGGCGGTCCCGGACCGCGCGGCGGTGGGGTCGCTCCCACATCGCCATGGACGGATCGCCGTGCACGAACGTGATGGTCTGCCCCGTCTGGTAGGAGGTGGCCGACACGGCGGCCGCCCGCAGGACGCCATCCCGGATGTTCTCCTCGATCCCGCGCGGGTCGACGGCCCGGCGCAGGAAGCGCCGCAGGGGCTCGGTGTCCACCAGGCTGCGAGCCCGGGGCCCCAGGCGCGATCCGCCCGAGAGCAGGGTGTAACCCCACACGATCCCGGTCCGGAGCACGGTGAGCGGGTCGGAGCGGAACACCTGTTGGGTGGTGAGGCTGCGCCACTGGCCCTCGAGGTCGGCGGTCGCCTCCTCGAGGTTGCCCCGGAAGGCCGCCAGGTGCAGGGCGTTGATCGCGCCGGCCGACACCCCCGTGATGATGGGAACGTGCCGGTCGGGGTATCGCCGGCCGATGTAGCGCAGGACGCCGACCTGGTAGGCGGCGCGGGCGCCGCCCCCCGAGAGGGCGACGGCCAGCTGCGGCGCGGACGCCCCCGGCTCGTCGATCGGGTGAGGCTCCGCCCTCTCCGACTGCCGGGCCGCTACGCCCGGTCTCCCGGTCTCCCGGCGCGCGCCGGGGCGGAGGAAGGGAGGAGGCGTGCGTGCCAGGACTCGGCGGCCGGTCGCTCCCAGCGGCCCTCGCGGACGTCGGCGAGTCGCCCGGCCGTGAGGTCGAACACGGTCGTCGCTCCGTCCACCCGCCCCTCCTCGGCCAGCGCCCGGAACTCCTGCCGGGACGCCTGCCGCACGACGCCCTGGCCCCGCGGCTCGAGGTACCACACGGGGGCCCCGTCCCGGAGGCGGACGCCGAGCTCCGCTTCGATGTGGCCGAGGCGGTGGGTGAGGGAGTCGATCGAGCAGCCCGACGCGCCCGCCGCGCGCTCGTCCACCGCCACCAGCAGGAATCGGCCGCGGCGCCAGTCGCACGCGGTGCGCAGGGGCTGCCCGTGGGCGGCCCACTCGCCTAGGAAGTCGCGTACGTGACCGAGGAGGCGCGCGGTCTCGTCGGCGGAGAGAGGACGGTCGGCCGCGAAGCACCACAGCCGTGCCGAGTCGGGAAGCTGGTCGATGGTCGTGAGGCTCATGGTCGCTCGGGGTCGGGAGTCATCCGCAGCGAGAAGATAGAGGGTCCGGGAAGTACCTTCCAGCGCGAGCCCGGACGGCCGTGGCGCCGTCCGGGCTCGCGTCGGGGGAGCGGGAAGGGGCTTACTCGTGCCGCAGGGCCACGATGGGCTCGAGCCTGGCCGCCCGCCGCGCCGGCCACAACCCGAAGAACAGGCCGATGGTGAGCGAGAAGACGACGGCCAGCCCGATGGCCCCGGCCGACACGTCGACGTTCCATCCGGCTGCCGAGGACAGGATGGCGGCGCCGCCGCCCCCGAGCGCGATCCCGAGGATCCCGCCGGCCAGGCAGAGGACCAGCGCCTCGAGCAGGAACTGCGTGAGCACGGCCTTGCGCGTGGCGCCCAGCGCCTTGCGCAGCCCGATCTCGCGGGTCCGCTCGGTGACCGAGACCAGCATGATGTTCATGATCCCGATGCCGCCCACCAGCAAGCTGACCAGCGCGATGCCGGCCAGCAGGTAGGTGAACGCCTGCGTGGTCTCCTGCCGCGTGCCCAGGAGCTGGGCCCGGTCGGAGATCCAGAAGTCGTTGTCCTGTCCCGGCCGCAGCTTGTGGGCTCGCCGGAGGATCTCCTCCAGGTCCATCATGGCCACCGGCTGGGACATGGTCTCCGGGGCCTCGACGTCGATGCTGCGGATCCGGTCGCTGCCCATCACCCGGAAGCGCGCCGTGGTGATCGGGATGTAGATCTGCTCGTCCTCGTTGAAGAAGCCCGTGCTGCCTTTCTCCTGGAGGACGCCGATCACGTCGAAGGGGACGTTGCCGATGGAGACCTGCTGCCCCAGAAGCTGGGAGGCCGAGCTGTTGAGGACCTCCGGCACCGCCCCGCCGAGCACCACCACACGTCGACGCCCCTCGTTCTCCTTGTCGCTGAAGAAGCGGCCCAGGCCCACGTCGTAGTGGTTGATGATCGGGTAGTCAGGGGTCGTGCCCACGACGCGCATGTTGGCGTTCGTGTGCTGATACTGCACCTGGGAGCTGTTCTCCATCTGCGGGGCCACCTTGAGCCCCTCCGGCCCCTCGCGCTGCAGCAGGGTCGCGTCGTCCATGGTGAGGCGCGCATCGCCCGAGCGCACGCCGTGGAACCAACCCTGCCCGGGACGGACGGTGAGGACGTTGGTGCCGAGGCTGGCAATCTGGGCCTCGACCGCCTTCTGTGCGCCCTGGCCCAGGGCGACCATGGTGATGACCGCCGCGATGCCGATGATGATGCCCAGCATCGTCAGGAAGGATCGGAGCTTGTTGCTCCGGATGGCATCCAGGGCCACCCGGACGATCTCCCAGATCAACATGTCGTCACTACTAGTTGTTGTTGCGGCTCACGCCGGGAACGGCGGCCCGCTGCCGGAACCGCTGCAGGAGCTGCTGCTGCTGGACCAGCGACAGCGGCACCTCCAGGACCTTGTCGCCCTGCTCGAGGCCCGCCAGCACCTCGGTGTAGTCCAGGCTGCTCAGCCCGATGCGCACCGGCTTGAGCGTGACCCGGCCCTGCGCGTTCTCGACGAACACGAACCCGTCCTTGGGGGCGGCCGGGTTGGACCGGGCCTGCTGCTGCTTCTCGCGCTCTGCCCGGACGCGCTCCATGAGCTTGCGGCGCTGGTCGGCCGTCAGCGACTGGAACAGCTTGCGCCGCTCGTCCTGAGACATGCCGCGGAGCTTCTCGGGGGAGGGCAGGCCGTCGTCGGTCCGGGCCTGCTGCGCACCAGAGGCCTGCTGCCCACCGGCCGCCGGCGCACGGCCCGGATCGGCCGCCGTCGGTGCCGTCGCCCCGGAGCCCTGCGATGACACGCTGGCCTGCAGCAGCGACGGGTCCATGCCGAGGGCGTCCACGAGCTTCCGGGCCTCCTCCGTCGTCTTGATTCCGGCGTTGGGCAAGGCGAGCACGCTGTCGCGCTGGCCGATCACGATCGTGACGTCGGCGTTCATGCCCGGCAGCAGCGCCCGGTCCTCGTTGTTGATCCGGGTGAGGACGGCGAACTGCGTGACGTTCTGCTGCACGACCGCCTGGGGCTCGATCTTGAGGACCGTCCCGCTGAAGCTCCGGTTCGGATAGGCGTCCACCGTGATGTTGGCGGCCAGCCCCGGCTGCACCTTCCCGATGTCGATCTCGTCCACCAGGGTGCGGACCTGCACGGTGGTCAAGTCGGCCATCTGCAGGATCGTCGTTCCACCCGACACCTGGTTCGTGGAGGTGATGATCGTCCCGGGCTCGACGTCCTTGGCGATGATCGTGCCCGAGATCGGCGCCACGACCGTCGCGTCCTTGACCTCTTTCCTGGCCAGCTCGAGGTTCGTCTCCGCCTTCACGAGATCGGACTTGGCGGTGGCGTCGTTGAGGATCGCCGTCTGCAGCTCGTCCTTCGTGATCGCGCCGGAGTCGGCCAGGACCTGGGAGCGCGCCAGGCGGTCGGCGTTGATCTTCGCCTGCGCCTGGGCCACCGCGAGGTTGGCGTTGGCCTGGTCGTAGGTGTTCTGGACGTTCCGCGGGTCGACCCTGGCCAGGAGCTGGCCCTTCTGGACGTGATCGGCGATGTCCACGGGCATCTGGAGGATCTCGCCCGATGCCTGCGACTTGATGTCGATCGTCTGAATCGGCTCGATGCTGCCGGTCGCCTCGACGCTCGACACGATGTCGCGCCGCTCCACCGTGGCGGTCTGGAAGTCCGTCGCCGCTTCGCTGGCCTTGCTCTTCCCGCAGGCGGTCACCGCCAGTGCTGCCAGGGCCAGGAGGGCGGTTCCGCTGATCGGCTTCTTCATACAGGTCTCCCGGGAGGTCCCGGCGTCGTAGTCTCTGGGTGGCGCCCGGCGGGGCCGGGACGCGCGCCGACGGCTACTGGCCGTCCTCCTCCATAACACGGGAGCCGTTGGAAGCGTTGCTGCCTGTGTCCCCGGCCGCCTTCGGGAGGGGTTCGCCGAGCAGGGCCTCGAGCTGCGCCAGCCCGATCTGGTAGTCGAACTTGCGCTGCACGAGGTTCACCTGGGCCTGCTGCAGGTTGATCTGCGCCTGCTGGAGGTCCAGGATCGTGGCCAGCCCGAGCCGATAGCGCTCCTGCGTGACCCGGAGGTTCTCCTGGCTGAGCTCCACGCTCTTCTGGGCCAGGTCTCCGCCCGAGACGGCCGTCAGCACCTGGTTGTAGGCGTTGTCGATGTTGGTCCGCAGGGCGAGCTCCGCGGAGCGCTCCTGGGCCTGGGCGGCGTCGGCCTGGGCCTGGGCCTGGAAGAGCTGCGACTCGCGCTGGAAGCCGTTGAACAGCGGAATGCTGCCCGTGAGCCGGATCGACCAGCTCCGGTTCTCGGGCGGGAAGTCCCTGTTCTGCCAGGCCCAGCCTCCGGAGAAGGTCAGATTGGGCAGGTAGGCGGACTTGGCCGAGGACACCTGGGCCTGGGCGGATTGGTAGGACGCCCGGGCGCTCTGGACGCTGGGCGCCTGCGACTGCGCAATGGACTGGAGCTGCTGGCGGTCGTACGTGAGCGTGTGGATCTCCAGGGTCGCCTCGGCCACCGGGGCCACGCGCTGGTCGACTCCCAGCGCCTGGGCGAGCTGGAAGGTGCTGGCCCGGGCCGCGTTCTGGGCGTTGAGCAGCGCCAGCTTGGCGTTGTTCAGGTCCACCTCGGAGCTCAACAGGTCCGAGCGCGTGGAGCGCCCCAGCTGGAGCTGCTGTCGCACGAAGTCCAGCTGGTCCTGCTGCCGCTTCACGGTGGCGGACTGCACGGCCACCAGGTCCCGGGTGGCGACGGCGTTGAAGTAGGCCGTCTTCACGTCGAGCAGCGTCTGGTAGCGGCTCTGACGGTAGCTGGCCTGCTGCGCCTCCACGTTCAGGTTGGCGCTCTTCATCTGGCTGAAGCGCCGCAGCCCCGTGAACAGGTCGTAGCTGCCGCTGAGCTGGAAGCTATAGCTGGTCCGGGTGAGCGACTGCTGGGTGACGTCCAGCCGGGCGGAGCTCGAGTTGGAGTAGCCGTATCCGGCCGAGAAGGACGGCAGGAAGTTCCCGTACGCCGTCAGCCGGCTGTAGCGCGCCTGGTCCAGGCTGGACCGTGATTGCGTGAGCGCCGGGTTGTTCTGCATGGCGATCGTGACCGCCTGGTCGAGCGTCACCCGCCGTGCCGGCGGACCCGACTCCTGCATCATGGCCGTGTCCGTCCGGGCCGCGGCGTCCGCGGTCGTCTGCTGCGCCTGGAGGCCGGTGGCGGCCACGAGGAGGGCCAGGAGCACCGCGCAGCCCCGTGTCGCGGACATCGTGTATCTCGTCATGGAAGCTCCTTCACGCTGTCTCATTTCCGGCTCGATCCGCCGGGAGTGGTCGAGTCGCGTCGGCCGGCGGAGTCCCGCTCCGACCGACGAGTGGAGTCGTCGTCGCGCCGCTGGTACCGCTGCCGGAGCAGCGTACGGTACTGCTGGACCTGCTCGGGCGTCAGCACGCCCTCGATGCGGGTCCGGGTCGAGTCCACGATGGCGCTGTATCGCGGCCTCACGTCCTGCCACACCGACCGCACGTGCGTCCGGTAGTGATCGAGGATCGTCTCGATCTCGGTGCGCTGCTGCGCCGTCAGTTCGAGCTCGCTGGCGAAGCGTTCGATCACGGGGGTGTGGCCCCGTTCGCCGCGCCCGGCGCTGTCCGCCCTGGCGGCGCGCCATGCGTTCGCGTGGCGAGCGGGCGTTTCCAGGACGCGCCGGTCGAGCGCGACCCCACCGGCCAGGCCGGCGGCGAAGGTCACGCCCAGCACCAGGCCGACCCGGAGACGCGATCCGGCGAGCATGGTCAGCGCTCCTCCCGGCGCAGCGTGGCGGCCAGGAGGGCGTCCGAGCTGGGCTCGGTCTGGTCGGTGAGCAGGGCGGGCGGCGAGGACGCCGAGGCCGGCTGCACCAGGGCCTCGATGTCCATGCGCTCCGACTCGGGCGCCGAAGCCCCCGACGGGTGCGACTCGTAGGCGATCCATCCGAACAGGAGGGCGATGGAGGCCGCGATCGGGATGGCGACCGAGGACCAGTCGGCCGCGAGCTCCCACCAGGCGGCCGGGTGCCGCGCCGCCAGCAGCGGCGCCGCCGCCGCCAGGATGCCCCGCTTCATCCGGGCCCGGCCCATCGGGTCCGGCCTCAGGGGCTCCAGCCACGCGGGCCAGCCGTCGTTCCTGTCTTCCCGTTGTGCGCTCATCGGCTCTCGTCCTCTTCAGGCCCCAGCAGCTGCCGGAGCGCCTTGCGCCCGTGGTGCACGTGGGCTCGCGACGTGCCCGGCGCGATCCCGAGAATGTCCGCGATCTCCTGGTGGCTGTAGCCCTCCAGGTCGTAGAGGGTCACCGCGGTCCGCTGCATCTCGGGGAGCTGCTCCAACGCCCGGAGCACGGTCTCCCGCTCGATCCTCCCGAGCGTCTCCGCCTCGGGGTCGCTGTTCGTCGCGGCCCCGATCGGTATCGATTCGTGACTCCGAAGCTTCTCGTGTCTCCGGAAGTTGAGGGCCGTGCTGCGGAGCACCCTGTAGAACCACGGCCCGAAAGGGCTGCCCGGGGACAGCTGGTCGATCCGCTCCAGCGAGCGTATGAATGCATCCTGCACCGCGTCTTCCGCGTCGTGCGGATTGCCGAGAATGCCGAGCGCGACGGCGTGCGCCCGGTCCAGATAGCGCTCGACGAGGCGCCCGAAGGCCACTTCGTCGCCTCGCTGGACCGCCCGTACCAGCTCCGGCTCGCCCGCCGTCCCGGTGCCCGCCGGCTCCCCGGATCTTCCGTCCGCGGCGCCGGAGACGTCACGCGCGGGCCGGTCGGGTTCCCGGACCGACTCCCCCGCATCGTTCATCCTCGCCGCGCTATCAAGAACACCCCGACGTGCTCCCGTGTTGAGGTCGTCGCCCGTGCGACGGCGTCCCACCCCGGAGCGGGACGACCCATCGATGCCCCCGGCCGGAAGCACCCGATCCGGGGGGTACCGGGCATCTCGTGAGTCCCACTACGGATCCCGGGGTCCGTGAAGTTTCCGGTGTGCGGCCTCGCGCGTCCAGCGCCGGGCCCGGAGTCGGGCTTGAGCGTCGGGGCCGGGCAGCCCATCCTGCCTGTCCACGGACCCCTGAACCGAGGCGACGCGACGGTGGCGGACACGCATTGCGAGATGACTCGAGGGCCCGCCGGTGGGTCGGTCGCCGGCCTGCCGCCGCTCGGCGCCCACGTATCCGTGGCGGGGGGACTGGCCCGCGCCGTGGAGCGCGGCACCGAGATCGGGGCGACCGCCCTGCAGGTGTTCACTGGCCAGCCCCAGCGCTGGGCGGAGCCCGACCTGGGCGAGGACGACGTGCGCCGCTACCGCGACGCGCTCGCCGGCTCCCCGATCGGAATCGTGGCCTCGCACGACAGCTACCTGATCAACCTGGCGACGGAGCGTGCGGCTCTCCTGGAGAAGTCCCGGGCGGCGTTCGAGGCGGAGCTGGAACGTTGCCAGCGCCTGGGCGTCGACTACCTGGTCACCCATCCGGGCAATGCGACGGGGGGCGACCGCGAGGCCGCCCTCCGCCAGAACGCCGCCGCCATCGGGGCGGCGCTCCTGGCGCATCCGGGACCCACGATGGTGCTGATCGAGACCACGGCGGGTTCCGGCACGGCGCTCGGCTGGCGTTTCGAGGAGCTCGCGGCCCTGATCGAGGCGGTGCCGGAGGAGGCCCGCGACCGGGTGGGCGTGTGCATGGACACGGCGCACGTGTTCGCGGCGGGCTACGACCTCCGCACCGAATACGAGGAGGTGATGGACGCGTTCGATCGGACCGTGGGGCTCGAGCGCTTGCGCCTGTTCCACGTCAACGACTCCCGCGTCGGGCTCGGGAGCCGCGTCGACCGCCACGCCCATCTGGGGGAAGGAGAGCTCGGCGAGGCCGGCTTCGTCGGCCTGATGCGCGACCCGCTCTTCGTCGACGTGCCGCGCATCCTCGAGACGCCCAAGGATGACGACGCCACGGCGGCCGATCGGCGCAACCTGGACTTCCTCCGCCGACTCGCCCGGGGAGCGTAGCGCGCCGGGCCGCTCCCGGCCTTGTACGCCGAGCGGGGCGGTCGCATCTTCCCGGAGCCGGCGACGCGCCGGCCCCCGGAGCGGCGGCGGAGCTCGGCCGCAGGCTCCCCAGCCTCTCCCCCCGAACCCGGCGAGCCACCGTGAGTGAGGAAGCTCCTCCCACCCGAAGCGACGCGGGCTACGTCCTTCCCAGCGGTGACCTGGGCGTGGCGGCGCGTACCCTCATCGAGGAGCGCCTGCGAGGCGTTCGGCGGTCCGTGGACAGGGATCTGGCCCCGGTCGACGTGGTCCTCAGGCCCACGCGCTCCGAGTCGCGCACCCACCTGTTCGAGGAGGCGTGCGAGCTGTACTGGACCGAGCTGGGCTGGGAGGAGGAGACGGGCGAGGAGGCCGTGGGGTCGGGAGGGGCCGAGCTCACGGAGATGGTCTTCCCGGGACTCCTGGCCTTCATGGACGCCCTCCTGCCCCGCAACACGAACGGGGAGCCCGACCGGGACCGTGAGCACCGCGACGTGGCCCACGACTTCCTCCTGTGGCTCGCCGGGCGGCTGGTGGAGCTGCGCTCGGCCCGTCCCGAGGCGCTCGAGGAGCGTGCCCGCATGCGCCGCCAGGAGGCGACCACGGACGAGCTCATCGACCTCGTCGCCTACCGCCTCTACGGCCTCACCTCGGAGGAAGTCGAGCGCATCCAGGAGCGCTGACCGCCCGCCCTCCTTTCGTGCTGGACACCATTTTGCGGGATCCGTAGTTTCGGCCGCGCCGCGGCCGGCCGGGTTCCCGGCCGCGCGTGCATCGACCCGTGCCCGGACCCGCCGGGACCGGGGTGAGGGAGCCCGCTCCGCCGTGCGAGACCAGGAAGGATTGGACCGTGAGATCCATCGTGTGCATCAAGCGCGTACCGGACACGGAGGCGCGCGTTCGGATAGCTGCCGACGGGGTCTCCCTGGACCCCTCGGGCGTCAAGTATGTCCTCAATCCCTACGACGAGTTCGCCCTCGAGGAGGCCATCCGCCTCAAGGAGGAGGCCGGCGAGGGGTCGGTGACGGCGCTCTGCCTGGGTCCGAAGGAGGCGGCCGAGCAGCTTCGCACGGCGCTGGCCATGGGCGCCGACGACGCGGTGCTCCTCGCCGCCGAGCCGTCGCACGACGGGCTCGTCACGGCCAAGGCGCTGGCCGCCGAGATCGAAGGCCGGGAGTTCGACCTCCTCCTGTTCGGCAAGCAGGCGGTCGACGATGACAACATGCAGGTTCCGGCCATGGTGGCCGGGCTCCTGGGGCTGCCGTGCGCCACCGTGGTGGTGGAGCTGGAGGTGTCGGGGCGGCACGTCACCGCCCGCCGGGAGGTGGAGGGCGGTCACGAGACGGTGGAGTTCGACCTGCCGGGCGTGGTGGCGGCGCAGAAGGGCCTCAACGAGCCCCGCTACCCGAGCCTCAAGGGGATCATGACCGCCAAGCGGAAGCCGCTCGAGGAGAAGGAGGCTGCGGCGGTCGAGAGCTCCCTGGAGCTGCTGTCCCTCTCCGAGCCGCCCGCGCCGGAGGCAGGAGAGATCGTGGGCGAGGGGGCGGACGCGGCCCCCGAGCTCGTCCGGAAGCTGCGCGAAGAAGCGAAGGTGCTCTGATGGGTCGCGTGCTGGCGGTAGCGGAGACGAGGAGCGGCACGCTCCGGGGCGTGTCGCGCGAGGTGGTGACGGCGGCCCGGACGCTGGCTTCGGGGCTCGGTGGAGGCGTGGACGCGCTCGTCCTGGGACCGCCCGGAATCGCGGAAGCGGCCGGCGAGCTGGGCGGCTACGGCGCCGACCGGATCTTCGTGGGAGAGAACGACGCGTATGGGGCGTACGCTCCCGACGCGGCGCTGCGGGCCGCGGCCGACCTGCAGGGGCGAGAGGGCTACGCCGCCGTCGTGCTGGCGGCCTCGGCCCAGGGCAAGGACCTGGCGCCACGCCTGGCCGTTCGACTCGACCGCCCTCTGGCCACCGACGTGACCGCGATCGAGGTCGACAGCGGCCACGTGGTGGTCGTGCGGCCCCAGTACGCGGGCAAGGCGCTGGCGCGCCTGCGCTTCACGGCCACGCCAGCCGTTCTCAGCATCCGTCCCAACGTGTTCCTGCCCGAGGAGCGGTCGGGGGAGGGCGCGGTGGAGACGCTGGCCGTCGATCCGGAGCCGGCCCGCGCGCGCGTCCAGCCCGTGGAGGGCGGCGAGCGCGGCGCGCTCGACGTGGCCGAGGCGACGGTCGTCGTGGCGGGCGGGCGTGGTCTGGGCGGCCCGGAGAACTGGCGCCTGCTCGAGGAGCTCGCGGACGCGCTCGGCGACGGCGTCGCCCTCGGCGCCAGCCGCGCCGTGGTGGACGCCGGGTGGCGACCGCACGAGGAGCAGGTCGGACAGACCGGGAAGGTCGTGACCCCCGACCTCTACTTCGCCATCGGGATCAGTGGTGCCATCCAGCACCTGGCCGGCATGCGCACGGCCAAGGTCATCGTCGCCGTCAACAAGGACCCCGAGGCGCCGATCTTCGACGTGGCCGACTATGGCATCGTGGGTGACCTGTTCGAGGTCCTGCCCCGGCTCACCGAGGAGATCCGTAAGGTCCGGGAAGGCTGAACGCCGGCCTCCGCGCCGCCGGCGTGGCCTTCCGGAGCGACATCATCGTCGAGCGGTTCGAGCTCCTGCGCGGCTGATCCCGTGACCCCTCGCTTTCGCTACGCGAGCCCGGACTCGGGAGGCTACCAGGCCATGATCGGCCTGGAGCGTTACCTGCGTGGCTGCGGCCTCGAGCAGGGCCTGCTGCACCTGGTCAAGCTGCGAGCCTCGCAGGTCAACGGGTGTGCCTACTGCATCGACACGCACTGGAAGGACCTCGAGGCGCTGGCGGAGGACGAGCAGCGGCTCTACTCCCTGGACGCCTGGCGCGAGTGCCCCTGGTATACGGTCCGCGAGCGTGCCGCCCTGGCCTGGACCGAGGCCGTGGCCACGATCAACGCATGGAATCGGCTGGCGATCTCGGCGCGGACCGAGCCGGGGACGTACCGGCCCCGCGGGGACGCGTCGGCGGGCGTCGAGAGCTGAGCGCCGCGCGGCCTCCTAGCCCTCCGCCAGCTTCTTCGTCACGCAGCTGGTGAACCGGCCGAACATGAAGTCGGCCACGTTCTGCACGATGCCGCCACGGCCGAAGGAGGCCAGGCGGCCCGCGAGACTGATCGATTGCTCCACGTGGACGCGGGTGCCGCCACCGTCCATCGGCTCCAGACGGCTGCGCATGTTCATCTTCACGCTACCCGAGCCCTTCTCGTCCTTCCCCTCGCCCGACATTTCGACTTCGCGGGCCTCCTCGTCCAGTCGGTCGAAGCGGATCGTGCCGCCGAAGGTGATACCGATCGGGCCCAGCTTCATGCCCATCTCGCCGCGGTAGGTGCGCTCGTCCACCTCCTCGACCAGCTTCGCTCCGGGCAGACACTCCACCACCCGCTCCGGGTCGGTGAGGAAGGACCACACCTTCTCGGGCGGCTGCTCCACCTCGAACGTCTTCTCGATCGTGATCGCCATGCGTCCTCGCCTTCGTCGCCGGGGGTCGTCGGATTCGGCTCCAACGTCGGCCGCCGGGCCGGCCGTCGTCAACCGGCCGCTGGCGCGCCGCCGTCGGACGAGCGCCAGCTTCGCGAGGTCCGTGCCGACCGGTTGAAGCCCTCTGGGGCGGGGCGTAAGTTGGCGATCCCCCCGTAGGGTCGGTTCGATTGGTGCCATCCGGGGAAGGAAGCCGCGGCGGCAGGGCGAGGCCGCTCGCCCGCGCGGTGGCGAGGGCTACAGGCTCAACCCGAGAAGGGAGTGCCGTACGATGATACCCGCGGCGTTCGACTACCACGCACCCACCTCCCTGGACGAAGCGCTGTCCCTCCTGGCAGCCCACGGCGACGAGGCCAAGGTGCTGGCCGGTGGCCAGAGCCTGATTCCGATGATGCGCTTCCGGCTGGCCGAGCCCGGTGTGCTCGTGGACCTCAACCACATCGAGGGCATGGCGGGGGTCACCGAGGAGGACGGCCACCTGTGGATCGGGGCCCTGACGCGGCACGCGGAGGTCGAGCGGTCCGACCTGATCCGGAAGCGCTATCCCCTGCTGCACGAGGCGGCGTCCGTCATCGCCGATCCCATCGTCCGCAACCGGGGCACGGTGGCTGGCTCCCTGGTGCACGCGGACCCGGCCGGGGACTGGGGGGCCGTGATGCTGGCGTGCCGGGCGGAGCTGGAGGTCCACGGTCCGGACGGCGAGCGCATGGTCCCGATCGACGAGCTGTTCGTGACCACGTTCATGACCAGCCTGTCGCCGGGCGAGATCGTGGCCGGGATCAGGATCCCGATGGCCGGCGAGCGCTCGGGCGGCGCCTATGAGAAACTGGAGCGCAAGGTCGGCGACTTCGCCACGGTCGCGGTCGCGGCCCGGCTCGAGCTGGCCGGAGACGGGACGTGCAGCGAGGTCGGGATCGGCCTCACGGCGGTCGGCGCCACCAACCTGCGCGCCGAGGAGGCGGAGAAGGCGCTGACGGGGAAGAAGCCGGACGAGGCGGCCATCGACGCGGCGTCCCGGGCGGCGGCGGAGGCCTCGCGCCCCAACGCCGACAACCGGGGATCGGTGGAGTACAAGCGAGACATGGTCCGGGTGCTCTCGGCGCGTGCGCTGCGCCGGGCGGCGGCCCGTGCCGGAGGGGAGGGCTGAGATGGCCGAGAAGATGGCGGTCAAGGTGACGGTGAACGGCGTCGAGCACGAGGCTCGGGTGGAGCCCCGCATGCTGCTCGTGCACTTCCTGCGCGACGAGCTCGACATGACGGGCACGCACATCGGCTGTGACACGACCAACTGCGGGGCGTGCACGGTGCTGGTGGACGGCGTGCCGATGAAGTCCTGCACCATGTTCGCCGTGCAGGCCGACGGCCACGACCTGACGACCGTGGAGGGCCTCGGCGAGAACGGCGGCCTCGAGCCGATCCAGGAGGGCTTCCACCAGGAGCACGGCCTGCAGTGTGGGTTCTGCACGCCGGGCATGATGCTGGTCTCGAAGGCGCTCCTGGCGGAGAACCCCGATCCGTCGGAGGCCGAGATCCGCCGGGCCATCTCGGGCAACCTGTGCCGGTGCACGGGCTACCAGAACATCGTGAAGTCCGTCCAGTACGCGGCGAAGAAGATCCGCACCGGATCCGCGGAGTCGACGGTGGGAGGAGGCGCGTCATGAGCGCGACGAAGGCACAGGACATCGGGGGACTCGGCCACTCCGTCCGCCGCAAGGAGGACGCGCGCTTCGTCCGCGGCAAGGGCCGCTACGTGGACGATGTGAAGCTCAAAAACATGTGCTATCTGGCGCTGGTGCGCTCGCCCTACGCGCACGCCCGGCTGAAGGGGATCGACATCTCGGCGGCGATGGAGGTGCCGGGCGTCCTGGCGGTGGTCACCGGCAAGGACCTCGAGGAAGCGGGGTTGGCCTGGATGCCCACCCTCTCCCACGACCAGCAGATGGTGCTGGCCACCGGCAAGGTCCTGTTCCAGGGCCAGGAGGTGGCGGCGGTCGTGGCGGAGAGCCGTTTCGCGGCCGCCGACGGCGCCGCGGCCGTGCGGGTGGACTACGAGGAGCTCCCGGTGGTGGTCGATCCGCACGCGGCCCTGGAGAAGGACGCGCCGGTGCTGCGCGAGGACCGCGACGAGAAGTCGAACCACATCTTCCACTGGGAGGCCGGCGACCGCGACGCCACCGACGCGATCTTCGACGCATCCGACGTGGTCGTGACCCAGGACATGGTCTATCAGCGCTGCCACCCGGCTCCGCTCGAGTGCTGCGCGTGCGTGGCCGACTGGGACGCGGTCAACGAGAAGATGACCATCTACATGACCTCCCAGGCACCCCACGCCCATCGCACGCTGTTCGCGCTGGTGGCCGGGCTCCCGGAGCACAAGATCCGCATCATCTCGCCGGACGTGGGCGGCGGGTTCGGCAACAAGGTGCCGATCTACCCCGGCTACGTGGTCTCCGCCGTCGCCTCCCTCAAACTGGGCCGGCCCGTGAAGTGGACGGAGGAGCGCTCCGGGAACCTGCAGAGCACCGGCTTCGCACGTGACTACCACATGCACGCCGAGCTCGCGGCCACCAAGGATGGGAAGATCCGGGCGCTGCGGGTGAAGACGCTGGGCGACCACGGCGCCTTCAACGCCGCGGCGCAGCCCTCCAAGTTCCCGGCCGGCTTCTACAACATCTGCTCGGGCTCCTACGATCTCGAGAACGCGTTCGTCGAGGTCGATGGGGCCTACACCAACAAGGCTCCCGGGGGGATCGCCTACCGGTGCTCCTTCCGGGTGACCGAGGCCTCCTATCTCATCGAGCGCACGGTGGACGTCCTGGCCGACGAGTTGGGCATCGACCCCGCCGAGATCCGCAAGAAGAATTTCATCGCGCCGGAGAAGTTCCCGTACGCCACGCCGCTGGGCTGGACCTACGACAGTGGCAACTACGCCGGGGCCATGGACAGGGCCCTCGAGATGGTCGGTTACGAGGACCTGCTGAAGGAGCAGGAGGACAAGCGCGGCCGCGGCGAGCTCATGGGGATCGGGATCTCGAGCTTCACCGAGATCGTGGGGGCGGGACCCGGCAAGCAGTGCGACATCGCCGGGATCGAGATGTTCGACTCCTGCGAGGTGCGTATCCACCCGACCGGCAAGGTCCTGGCCCGGATCGGCGTGCAGACTCAGGGGCAGGGGCACGAGACCACCTTCGCCCAGATCCTGGCCGAGGAGCTCGGGATCCCGGTCGGGGACATCACGGTCGAGCACGGCGACACCGACACGGCGCCCTACGGGCTGGGCACCTACGCGAGCCGCTCGACGCCAGTGGCCGGGGCCGCCACCGCGGTCGCCGCGCGGAAGGTGCGGGCCAAGGCGAAGAAGATCGCCGCCTACCTCCTCGAGGTGGACGAGGCGGACCTGGAGTGGAAGGACTACGCCTTCCGGGTGAAGGGCGCGCCGGACAAGACCAAGACGATGCAGGACGTCGCGTTCGCGGCCTACACCAACGTCCCCGAGGGCCTGGAGGCGGGCCTCGAGGCCGTCGACTACTACGATCCGCCCAACATGACCTACCCGTTCGGCACGTACATCTGCGTGGTCGACATCGACAAGGGGACCGGCGACTGGAAGGTCCGGAAGTTCGTGGCCGTGGACGACTGCGGCACGATCATCAACCCCATGGTGGTCGAGGGGCAGATCCATGGGGGCCTCACCGAGGGCTTCGCGATCTCGAAGATGCAGCTCATCGAATACGACGAGGGTGGCAACATCACGGGCGGGAATTTCATGGAGTACCTGATCCCCACGGCGGTCGAGACGCCCCACTACGACACGGACAAGACCGTGACGCCCTCGCCGCACCACCCGATCGGCGCCAAGGGGGTGGGCGAGTCGCCCAACGTGGGCTCCCCGGCCGCCTTCGTGAACGCCGTGATCGACGCCCTCTCGCCGTACGGGGTCCGGCACATCGACATGCCGATCACCTCCGACAAGGTGTGGAAGGTCCTCAGGGACGCGGGGATCCAGGACTAGGGCGGCCACGGCGAGCCGTTCCCTTCGTGCGCGGGTAGGAAACCGGGTAGGAACCCCGGGTGAACCGGAGGCGAGGGGGGCGAGGACGATGGCCGAGCACGACATCCTGATCGAGGCCGGGGACCGTGCGGCTCGCGGGTGCGCGTTCGTCCTGGCCACCGTGGTGCGCCGTCGGGCTCCCAGCTCCGCGCGGCCGGCGCAGAAGGCACTCGTCCTGCCCGACGGGGCCCTGGTCGGATGGATCGGCGGCAGCTGCATCGAGCCGGTGGTCCGTCGCGAGGGGCTGGCGGCCTTGCGGGAGGGGCGCCCCCGCCGCGTCGTGCTCGCTCCCGACCCCTCCGATTCATCCTCCGACTCGTCCTCCGAGGGCTCGGAGCCCGACCTGCACGCCCATCCCATGACCTGCCACAGCGGGGGGACCGTGGAGATCCTGCTCGAACCCTACCTTCCGGCCCCGCTCCTCGAGCTGTACGGGGATTCGCCGGTGACCGAGGCCCTGTCGGTGATGGCGCCGCCGCTCGGCTGGAGGGTGGCGCGCCGGAGAGAGCCCGACGACGCGGAGGCGTCGGGCGGCGCGGAGGTCACCGAGGGTGAGGCGGGTCCCGCCGCCACGCGGCTGGCCGTGGTCGCGACCATGGGGGTGTGGGACGAATCGGCGGTGGCCCGGGCCCTGGCGTCGGGGGCGCGCTACGTGGGCCTGGTGGCGAGCCCGAGGCGGACCGACGAGGTGCGGCGCCGTCTGGCGGGCCGGGGCCTCACGGAGGAGCGCCTCGCTTGCCTGGTGGGCCCGGCCGGCCTGGACCTCGGGGCCGAGAGCCCCGCGGAGATCGCGGTGACGATCCTGGCCCAGATCGTGGGCCGCCGGGAGTTGTTCCGGGGAGACGGGGAGGGTTCCGACGTCGGCGCTTCCGGGGCGGCGTCCGACGCCGGGGCCCCGATCCCGGCGATCGACCCGGTGTGCGGCATGGAGGTCGACCCGGCCACGGCCCGCCTCACGCTCGTGCACGCGGACCGGGAGTACTTCTTCTGCTGTGAAGGCTGCCGGGAGAAGTTCCGGGCCGACCCGGCCGCGTTCGGGGCCAGCTGACGTGGAGCGCGCGATCCGGGCCATCGTCGAAGCGATGGAGGCGCAGGGCTACGTGGCCGATCGCGACATCGCCACGGCCGTCCACCTGGCTCGCCGACTCCGCAAGCCGCTCCTCGTGGAGGGCGAGGCCGGCGTCGGGAAGACCGAGATCGCCAAGGTGGTGGCGGCGGCCTTCGACATGGAGCTCATCCGGCTCCAGTGCTACGAGGGGCTCGACGTGGCCACCGCCCTGTACGAGTGGAACTATCCTCGCCAGATCCTCCGCATCCGGATGGGGGAGGCGGAGGGCGCATCGGCCCGCGAGCTCGAGGAGACGATCTTCGACCGCGAGTACCTCCTGGAGCGGCCCCTCCTCCAGGCCATCAGCCGGGAGAAGGCGCCCGTCCTGCTCATCGACGAGATCGACCGGGCGGACGAGGAGTTCGAGGCCTTCCTGCTCGAGCTGCTGTCCGACTTCCAGGTCACGATCCCCGAGCTGGGCACCGTGCGCGCCCGGAGCCACCCGTATGTCGTGCTGACCTCGAACGGAACGCGGGAGCTCAGCGACGCGCTCCGCCGGAGGTGCCTGTACCTGTGGGTGGATTATCCGAGCTTCGAGAAGGAGCTGCGGATCCTGCACGCCCGGGTTCCCGACCTGCGTACCGGTCTCGACGAGGAAGTGGCGCGATTCGTCCAGCGTCTCAGGCAGGAGAAGCTGTACAAGCGGCCCGGGGTGGCGGAGACGCTGGATTGGGCCCGGGCCCTGGAGGACCTCGGCGTGCGGGACCTGGAACCCGAGATCGTGCGCGCCACCCTGGGCTGCCTCCTCAAGGACCGGCACGACATGGAGGGGCTCGAGCCCGCGGAGCTCGAGCGCCTGCTCGCGTCGGCTCTCGAGGGCCCGTCGGAGGCCCCGGCGGGCGAAGGGGCGTGACCGGAGCCGTACGGGACGCTCCGCGTCCGTCGGCGGGCCGGGCGGCCGCGTGGGTCGTAGAGCTGTCGCGCGCCCTTCGGGCCGAGGGCCTCGGCTGCACGTTGCACGAGTCCCTGGCGGCGCGCGACGCCCTCGAGGAGCTCGACCTGTCCGACGGTCTGGACGCCTACTTCGGCCTGCGCTCCGTGTTCGTCTCCGACCCCTCCGAGATCCCCGCGTTCGACCGGTGCTTCTGGGCCGCCTGGGGCACGCCCCAGGAGCGCGCGCCCGCCCGCTCCCGGACCCGGAAGTCGAAGCGCGGCGAGCCGGCCGGGGGCCCCGGTCCGACCCAGCGAGGGCCGGGCGCCAGCGTGCTCGAGCGGCTGTCGGGTCGCGCCGCCCCGGCGCGAGCCGGCCGGGAGGGCGAGGTGCCGACCCCGAGCGCCTACAGTCCGTCCGAGGGACTGGCGCGCCGCTCGTTCGCGGAGCTGGACGAGCACGAAGTCCGGGCTCTCGAGCGGGTCCTCGACCGGCTGGCGCTCAAGCTGGCCACCAGGCGGAGCCGTCGAACGCGCCCGGCCGCACGGCGCGGCTTCGTGGACCTGCGGCGCAGCCTGCGGGCCGCGGTCCGCCACGACGGCGAGATCGTCCGTCTGGCCCGCAGGAGGCGGCGCGTCGAGCGCCCGCGCATCGTGCTGCTGTGCGACGTGAGCGGCTCGATGGAGCGTTACAGCCGCTTCCTGGTCCGCTTCATCCTGGCGCTGGACCGGACCGGCGACGTGGAGGCGTTCGCGTTCAGCACCCGACTGACGCGGCTCGACACCGGGCGGCGGGGCGGCCGAGTGGACGCCGCCCTCGGCGCACTGCGCGAGCAGGTGGGGAGCTGGCCGGGCGGGACCCGGATCGGGGCGTGCCTGGAGGACTTTCTGGACCGTTTCGGACGCCGTCTGCTGGGAGAGAGGACCGTCGTCGTCATCCTGTCGGACGGACTGGACCGGGGCGACACGGCCGCGCTCGAGCGGGCCATGCGAGGCATCCACCGGCGGGCGCGGAAGGTGATCTGGCTCAACCCCCTGCTGGAGAGCGCCGACTACGAGCCCGAGGCGAGGGGGATGAAGGCGGCGCTCCCGTTCGTGGACGAGTTCGCGCCGGGGCACAGCCTCGAGGCGCTGCGCGACCTGGCCCGCCTCATCCGGCTATAGCGTGGCGAAGAGAATGACGCCCGGGGCCGGGCCGGGGCCGAGCACGTCCCCGGCCAGGCCGCTCGGACTGCTCGTCTGGCTGGCCTTCGTGGTCACCTGGCTGGTGTGGACGCCGTGGGGTCCGTTCGGTGAGTCCTCCCGGATGGTGCTGGCCCCGCCCACCGGCCTCCTGGAGATCGTGCTCAACCTGCTGCTCATGGCGCCCCTCGCCACGGCCATCGCCGTCACCGGGCGCCGGGGAGGGACGCCCACCGGCGTTCTCGAGGCGACGGGCGTGGCCTTCGCGTTCAGCGTCATCGTCGAGCTCGTCCAGGGCCTGGCGCCAGGGCTCGGCCGCGTGGCCTCGCCATACGATGTGCTCCTCAACACGGCGGGGGCCGGGGCGGCCGCCGGCCTCGCCGTGGTCGCCGTGCGCCGCCTCGGAGCCACCCATCGGGCGCTGGTCGCGGCCGCGGCGCTGGCCGCCTTCGGTGGAGTCGCGACCTACATGCTGGGCTCCACGGTCCGCAGCGCGCACGGGCTGGCCATCGAGCGCTGGGACCCGTCCTACCGGGTGGTGGCCGGCGACGAAGTCGGCGGCGGGCGCCGCTACGTGGGTACCGTGACCGAGGCCGAGATCTGCGCCGGTCCTCCCGATCGGGAGGTGTGCGCGCGGCCGGGCGCTGGCCCGGAGCGGCGCACGGCGCTGGTGGCCGCGGCGGAGGCCACCGACCGGGTACGGGTCCACGCCAGCGTCCTGTCGCGCACGAACGATCAGCACGGTCCGGCCCGGATCGTCACCTTCTCGACCAGCGTCCGGGACCGCAACGTCACTCTCGGACAGGAGGGGCAGTCCCTGGTCCTGCGCGTGAGGACGCCCCGGCTGGGAATGAACGGCGCCTCCATCGAGTTCGTCCTCGGGAGGGCGGTCCGATCGGGGCGGCCCACGCGCGTCGACGCGACCTTCGTGAACGGGCGGGTGGAGCTCCGGGCCACCGACGCCGCCGGAAGCCGCGCCGGCGCGTTCCCCGCCGGGCTTCTGCCCAGCTGGTGGTACGTCCGGCCGGGTCTCCAGGAGCGCGGCAGCGTGACGCCCCGCTACCTGGTGGTCGCCTCGGCCCTCGGCGCCGCCGTGCTGTTCACGCCCGTCGCCTACGCCGTGGCCGGGGTCGGCGCCGGGCTGCTCGCGTCGCTGGGCCTGGCCTCGGCCACCTCCGTCGCGGGGCTGGTGTCCGTCAACGCGCTCCTGGGCTCCGCGACGTCGAGCTTCGGAGTCCTGTTCGTGCTGGCCGCCTCCGTGGTGGGCGTGCTCCTGAGAGGGGCGGACGTCCGGCTCGCGCGCCGGGGCGGGGAGGGCGGGACGGCGGGACGCCTTTAGCCGAGCGGGACGCCTCTAGCCAGCCGCTCGCAGGACGGCCCGCGTGGCCATGACGGAGGTCATCGCGCGCCGGTACTCGGCCGAGCCGTGCAGGTCGTCATGCACGTCCTCGAGCACCTCACCCGCGCCAGAGCACGCCTCGCGCACCGCCCGCTCGTCCTCGAGCGACATGCCCGCGAGCGCCTCTTCGGTCTCCTCGAGGCGCAGGGGCCGACCGCCGGCCCCCGTCACGGTCAGGCGGGCCCGTCGGCACGTCGACCCGTCCAGCTCCAGCACGGCGGCCACTCCCACCAGCGCGAAGCCCGAGGCCTTCTGTCGCAGCTTCGCGTAGGCGCCCCGCGAGCCATCCGGGATCTCCATCCGCGCCCCCACGAGAAGCTCGGCGGGCCGCAACGCCGTGGCGAACGGACCCAGGAAGAAGTCTCCGGCCGGGATCTCCCGCTCTCCGTCCGGCCCGTGTGCCAGGAGCGTGGCCTCCAGGGCGAGGACGGCAGCCGGAAGATCCGCGGAGGGGTCCGCGTGCGCGAGACTGCCCCCGAAGGTGCCCCGATTTCGGACCTGCACGTCGCCGATGGCGGCGGCCGCCTCGGCCAGGGCCCTGCCGCCGCCGACCAGCAGGTTGGAGCCGGCAACCTCGGCGTGGGGCGTGAGGCCGCCCACGGCGACCCCGCCATCCACCTTCCTCACGTAGCGGAGCCCGTCCAGGCGGCGAAGATCCACGAGGCGCGCCGGCCGGGCCAGCCGCAGCTTGAGGAGGGGCAGGAGGCTCTGGCCCCCGGCCAGCGCCCGCGCGTCGGGTCCCTCGGCCAGGGCGCCGACGGCTTCCTCGAGCGAGCCGGGAACGACATAGTCGAAAGCACTCGGAAGCATGGCTCCTCCTAGTCCCGCTCGGTGATGATGCGCCACAGCTTCTCGGGCGTGGCCGGCATGTCCACGTGCCGTACGCCCAGGTGGGAGACCGCGTCCACGACCGCGTTCATGACACACGGGTTCCCGGCGATGGTCCCGGCCTCTCCCACCCCTTTGGCGCCCAGCGGGTTGACGGGCGTCGGCGTGGTCGTCCGCCGGAGCTCATAGGACGGGAGGTAGCTGGCCCTGGGCACCGCGTAGTCCATCAGGCTCCCCGTGACGAGCTGTCCGTCGGCATCGTAGACCGCATGCTCGTACAGGGACTGAGCGATGGCCTGGGCCACGCCGCCGTGGATCTGGCCGTCCACGATCATCGGGTTGATCACGTTGCCGCAGTCGTCCACCGCGACGTAGCGCCGAATCGAAGGCTCGCCCGTGTCGGGGTCGATGTCCACCACGCACAGGTGCACGCCGAACGGGAAGGTGAAGTTGGAGGGCTCGAAGAAGCGCGTGGAGGCGAGGCCGGGCTCGACCCCCTCCGGCAGGTCGTCGGCCATGTAGGCCGCCGTGACCACGTCCTGGAAGCCGACCGCGCGGTCCGGGGCTCCCCGGATGTGCAGCTTGCCCTCGTCGAACACCACGTCCTCCGGGTCGGCCTCCAGCAGGTGCCCGGCAATCTTCCGGGACTTGTCGCGCACATCCTCGAGCGCCACGGAGAGCGCGGCTCCCCCGACCGCCTGGGCCCGGGACCCGAACGTGCCGATGCCCTCCGGCACGTAGTCCGTGTCGCCGTGCGCGATCTCCACGTCGTCCAGGCCGACGCCGAGCGCGTCGGCGACGATCTGGGAGAAGGTGGTCTCCTCGCCCTGCCCGTGGGGGCTCACGCCGGTCTTCACCACCACGCGGCCTGTCCGTCGCACCTCGAGGGTGCACGCCTCCCACCCGCCGGCGGGGAGCGCGGCCGAGGGGCCGAGTCCGCAGATTTCGACGTAGCAGGCGACCCCGATCCCCATCAGCTCGCCCCGTTCCCGCCTCTGCGCCTGCTCGCGCCGCAGGGCATCGTAGTCGATGGTCTCGAGGAGCAGGTCCATGGCCGCCTGGTAGTTACCGCTATCGTAAGTGAGGCCGGTGCAGGTGTCGGCCGGGAACGCGTCGGCCGGGAAGAAGTTCCGCCGCCGGACCTCGATCGGGTCGATCCCGGTCGCGTCGGCGATCAAGTCCAGGACCCGCTCGATGATGAAGTTGGCCTCGGGCCGACCGGCCCCCCGGTAGGCGTCGGTGGGCGTCTTGTCGGTGAACACGCCCTTCAGCTCGACCTGGAGATTCCGGAGCCGGTAAGCGCCGGGCAGCATGAGCACGGTGAGCGTAGGGATCACCGGCGTGAGGAGCTGGTGGTAGGCGCCCAGGTCCTGGAGGAGCTTCACGCGCATGCCGTGCAGGACGCCATCCTCGCTGGCCGCGATCTCGACGTCGGCCAGCTGGTCACGCCCGTGGATGGTGGCCTGGAAGCCCTCCGTCCGGGTGGCGGTCCACTTCACCGGACGCCCCAGCTCGCGGGCCAGGTGTCCGACCAGCGCCTCCTCGGCGTACACGTTGAGCTTACTGCCGAAGCCTCCGCCGACCTCTGGCGCGATGACGCGGACGCTGTGCTCGGGGATCCCGAGCATCACGGAGAGCTGGGTGCGAAGGAGATGGGGGATCTGGGTGCTCGACCAGATCTCGAGCTTCCGGTGCCCCCGGTCGAAGCGCGCCGCCACCGCCCGCGGCTCGACCGCGAACGGGATCTGGCGCTGGTTCACGATCCGCTGCCGGAGGACGACCGGGGCATCGTGGAACGCGCCGTCCACGTCGCCGGCCTCGAACGGGAAGGTGAAGGCCACGTTGGTGCCGAGCTCCTCGTGGACGAAGGGACCGCCCGCGGCGGCCTTCTCGACGTCCACCACGGCTTCGAGCTCCTCGTACTCGACCTCGATCCGCTCGAGCGCGTCGCGCGCCGTGGACGGATCCTCGGCCACCACGGCGGCCACGCCGTCGCCCACGTACCGGACCTCGTCGATTGCCAGCACGCGGTGGGGCGGCTCGAGGAGGCCCTCGATCTTGTGGGCCACCGGCAGCCCGCCGATCGCCTCCTGGACGTCGCGCCCGGTCACCACCCGGAGGACACCCTTCGTCGCCTCCGCACCCGACGTGTCGATCGAGGCGATGCGGGCGTGCGCGTGCGGGCTCCGCAGGACGGTGCAGTACGCCATCCCGGGGAGCTTCAGGTCGTCCGTGTAAGTGGAGGAGCCCGTGATGAGGCGCGGATCCTCCTTGCGCCGAACTCGGGCGCCGATCTGCTTCGGAACCGTCGTCGTGGCCATCGTTCCTCCCTAGCTCGACGCTGCGCCCATCGCATCGGCGGCCCGCCGGACGGCTCGCACGATGTTCTGGTAGCCGGTGCAACGGCACAGGTTGCCCTCCAGCCCGTGCCGGATCTCGGCCTCGCTCGGGTCCGGGTGATCCTCGAGGAGCTGGTGGGCGGCCATGATCATCCCCGGGGTGCAGAAGCCGCACTGGAGCCCGTGCTCCTCCCAGAACGCCTCCTGGAGCGGGTGCAGCTCGTCCCCGTCCGCGAGCCCCTCGATCGTGGTGACCTCCGCCCCGTCGGCCTGCGCCGCCAGGACCGTGCACGCCTTCACGGCGCGCCCGTCCAACAGCACGGTGCAGGAGCCGCACAGGCTCGTCTCACAGCCCACGTGGGTGCCGGTGAGGCCGAGGACGTCCCGGAGGTAGTGGACGAGAAGGAGGCGGGGTTCGATCTGAGAGTCGTGCGGGGTTCCGTTCACGGTGATGCTGACGGCGGTCTTCATGCGGTCCTCCCGCTGGACGGCGCGGCGGCGGCTGCGGCTTGGCCCGGCCGGAGCCGCGTCGTACGATATCGGTGCCCGCCGGACGGGGGATATTAAGATTTGCGCGCGGCGGAGTCCACGGGGGAGTCCATGAGCATCGACGAGGTACTGGCGCCGCTGCGCAGCTGGTCGGCCGAGGGGCGGCGCGCCGGGGTCGCGACCCTGGTGCGCGTGCGACGCTCCGCTCCGCGCCTGCCGGGAGCGAGGTTCGCGGTCAGCGAGGACGGCCGCCTGGCCGGCTCGGTCTCCAGCGGCTGCGTAGAGGGGGACCTGCACGAGCACATCGGCCAGCTGCTGGCGGGTGGGGAGCCCCGACTCGTCCACTATGGCATCACCGACGAGATGGCGGCCGACGTGGGCCTGGCGTGCGGGGGCGAGATCGATGTCCTGGTGGCGCCGCACGATCCCTCCAGTCCGGTGTGGAGCGCGCTCGGGGACGTGCTGGACCGGCGCGGAGCGGCCCTCCTGGTCACCGGCCTCTCCGAAGGCATCCGGGGCCGTGCGCTGCTCGAGGAGGCGGAGGGTCGCCGATTCGGGGGGCTGGGGGACACGGCCCTGGACGAGGCCGCGCTGGAGGCGGCGCGTCCCCTGCTGACCACCGGAGGGACCGGGGTGGTCGATCTGGAGGATCCTCCGGCCACCCTGTTCCTCGAGGCCTTCCTGCCACCCCCGCGGCTGGCCATCGTGGGCGCGAGCCCGGTGGCGCAGGCGCTCTGCCACCTGGCGGCCTGGCTCGGCGACGAGGTCACGGTCGTGGACCCGCGCGCGGCCTTCGCGGACCCGGCCAGGTTTCCCGAGGCGGCCCGCGTCGTCCGCGCCTGGCCCGAGGAAGGCCTGGCGGAAGCCGGGCTGGACCGCTGGCTGGACGTGGTGGTGCTGGCCCACGACCGGAAGCTCGACGTCCCGGCGCTGGAGACCGCGCTACGGGCCGGGTGTCGGTACGTGGGCCAGATCGGCGGGTCCCGCACCCAGCGCCTTCGCCGCGAAGCCCTCGAGGAGCGCGGTGTGGACGAGGCGGCCATCGACCGCATCCGCGGTCCGGTGGGGCTCGACATCGGAGCCCTCGGTCCCGGGGAGATCGCCGTGGCCATCCTGGCGGAGCTGGTCGCCGTGAGGCGGGGCAGGGCGTGACGGCGACTCCTCCCGAACGGGCCCGGGTGGCGGGCCTGGTGCTGGCGGCCGGTGCATCGAGCCGCCTGCACGGAGGCTCGAAGCTGCTGCTGCCCTATGCGGGCGGGCCGCTGGTCGCGGCTCCCGTGCGGGCGGCGCTGGACGCCGGCCTGGATCCCGTGGTCGTCGTCGTGGGACACCGGGGCGCGGAAGTGCGCGCCGGCCTCGCGTCGCTCGAGGACGCGGCGGGTCGGGTGAGGGTCGCTGCCGTGACGGATCCGTCGCTCGGGCAGGCCTCCTCCCTGTCGGCCGGGATCGGGGCCCTCGAGGCGGAGCCGGAGGTCGAGGCGGCGGCGGTCCTCCTGGGCGACGAGCCCGGTGTGCGGGCGGAGGACATCCGGCGGGTCGTGGAGGTGTGGCGCCGGGGAGGGACGGCGGTCGTCCGGGCCCGCTACCGGGACCGCCCGGGCCATCCCGTGGTGTTCGGCCGGAGCTGGTTCGCGCGTCTCGCGGGACTGACGGGGGACCATGGCGCCGGGAGGCTCCTCGAGACCCACCGGGACGACGTGATCGAGGCGAGGCTTCCGGGCACCGCTCCCGTGGACGTGGACACGCGGGAGGACTACGCCGCAGCCGCCCGGCGGGCGGGGATCGAGCGGGATGGGGGCGTCTCGTCGTGAGCGCAGGCCGGGGCGCCATCGCCGTGGTGGCCTCGGCGGCCCTCCTCGCCGGCGGCTGCCGCCGGGTGGGCCGCGCCGGAGAGCCGGTGGACGTGGTGTACGCCGCGTCTCTCACCGCCGCCATGGAGCAGGCGATCGGCCCGGCATTCCGGGCGAGCGCGGGACGCGGCTTCCGCGGCGTCGCTCGGGGCTCCACGGCGGGGGCCCACCAGATCCGGGACGGTGTCCTCCAGGCCGACGCCTACATCACCGCCGATCCGGGCACCCTCTCGGGGCTGGGGCCGTCCGATCCGGGGTGGGCGATCGCCTTCGCGACCGGGGAGCTGGCGCTGGGCTACCGGAAGGACGGTCGTTTCGCGCCCGCCCTGGACAGCGCGTCTCGGGGACGGGTGGCGTGGTGGCGCGTGCTGGAACGGCCGGGCTTTCGGTTCGGACGAACCGATCCGGCGCTGGACCCCAAGGGATACCGGACGCTGTGGCTGTTCCGGCTGGCGGCCCGCCGGTACGACGCCCCGGGCCTGGCCGACCGCCTCCCGGGAGGAGAGCGCCAGCTGTTCCCCGAGGACCAGCTGGCCGCGCGCGTGGAGACCGGCCAGCTGGACGCCGGCGTCTTCTACCTGTCGGAAGCACGCGCCCAGGGCCTGGCGGTGGTCCGCCTGCCGCCCGAGGTGAGCCTGGGTGATCCGGCCTGTGCCGACCTGTACCGGACGATGACGTACCGCGCTCCGGACGGCACCGAGTTCCGGGGAGGGACCATCCTGTACGCCGCCACGGTGCCGGTCGGCGCCCCGGACGCGGCCGCCGGCGACCGCTTCCTGAGCTTCCTCCTCTCCGACCGTGGCCGCGCGGAGCTCGCGGCCCGCGGTTACGAGCCGACGGCATCCCTGCTGGGGGACACGACGCGGGCGCCGGAGCAGCTGGCGCGCCTGGTCCGGTCGCGCTCGACGGGCGCAGACGGCACGGGGATGGGCTCGGCATGCGGAACCGACTCCGCCGGAGCGCCGTGAGCGCGGCCGGTGGGCGTCGCAGCGTGTGGGTGGCACTCGTCGCCAACCTCCTCATCGCCGTCACCAAGTTCGTGGCCGCCGCGGTGAGCGGGAGCTCGGCGCTGTTCGCCGAGGGAATCCACTCGGTCGTCGACACCGGGAACCAGGGTCTCCTCCTGCTGGGGATCTCACGGGGAGCCCGACCGCCGGACGAGGAGCACCCGTTCGGGCACGGGCGCGAGGTCTACTTCTGGAGCTTCGTGGTCGCGCTCCTCGTGTTCGCTGTCGGCGCCGGCGTGTCCCTGTACGAGGGGGTGATCCACGTCCTGGACCCGGCACCGATCCGGGACCTGGTGGTCAACTACATCGTGCTCGGGGTGGCCTTTCTGTTCGAGGCGGGGTCCCTCGTGGTGGCGGGCCGCGAGTTCCGCGAGCGCTCGGAAGGTCGAGGCTTCTTCCGGACGATCCGCGAGAGCAAGGACCCGACGGTGTACACGGTCGTCCTCGAGGACGGGGCGGCCCTGGTGGGGCTCGCTTTCGCCTTCGCGGGTAACCTCCTGTTCGATCTCACGGGAGCGCCCGCCTGGGATGGCGTGGCGTCGCTGGCGATCGGCGGTCTGTTGGCGGCGATCGCCGCGTGGCTGGCGCACGAGACGCAGGGGCTCCTGATCGGGGAGGCGGCGAATGACCGCGTGCGCGACACGATCCGAGGGCTGGTCGAGCGCCAGAGCGGGGTGGCGGCCGCGCGCCGGATGCTGACCACGCACCTGGGGCCCGAGGAGATCCTGGTCAACCTGTCGGTCGACTTCGATGACGGCCGCTCGGCGGCCGACGTGGAGGCTGCCACTCGCCAGCTCACGTCCCGCATCCGGGAGGCGCTCCCCCAGGTCCGCTGGGTGTTCGTGGAGACGACCGGCGACGAGGAGCCCGGGAGCGAGCCCGGCCTCCCCGGGTCGTCGTAGGAGCGCTCGTGTCCCTCCGCAAGGTCGCGGCCGTGGGGCTGATCGCCGTGTGGGCGGGCTTGCTGCTGTGGCAGGCGCGCCGGCTCTATCTGCGACCCGAGGTCGCCCGGGTCGCCACGGCCGCCCGGCGCATCCCTCCCGGGGTGGCCTACTACGCGGTGAGCCGGGCCGGTCGCCGCGTCGGCTGGGCCCGGAGCGCCGTCGACACCCTCCCCGGGGGTTCGGGATTCCGTCTCACCGACCGCATCGTGGTGGAGCTCCGGGCGCTGGCGGCGTCGGCGGGCGGCGAGCTGCCGTCGATCGGACATTCGGACGCCGGGGCCGGGGCAAGCAGCCCGGACGCGGGGCCCGACAGGTCGGCGGCCGGCGGCGCCCCGGGCACCGTCGAGATCCGGTCGGAGGCCCGGGTCGGGCCGACCCTGGCGCTGCAGTGGTTCCGCGCCACCTCCACCGGGCTCCTGGGAGGGCTGTCGGCGCGCGGCGACGTCGAGGGTGACTCTCTGCTCCTGCTGCAGGCCACCGACTCGGCGGGCCGGGGGCGCGGGCCGGTCGACACGGTGCGGACGCACGGTCCCATCGTGTTCGAGAACGCGGTGCCGCTCCGGGTGGCGGCCGAGGAGCGGGCCGGAGCGCGCGACAGCCTGCGCGTGCGCGTGTTCGACCCGCTCGCCATGGCCCCGCGCACCGTGACCCTCCACATCCTCGAGCGGGCCACCCGGACGTATCCGGACAGCGCCGACCGGGACTCGGTGAGCGGCCGGTGGGTGGCGGCCCGGCTCGACACGGTGAGGGCCTGGAAGGTGGCCCGGGAGCAGGGGGGGCTGAGCCTGACCTCCTGGGTGGACGAAGATGGCCGCATCCTGGAGGCGGACGTGGGCGGTCTGGAGCTACGGCGTACGGCGTTCGAGCTGGCGTACTACGGGTTCGAGGCGCTGGAGAACACCGGTCCGGAGAGGGGCCCCGCCGGGAGACCCGGGGCCGATGTCGGCGCGGCGGACACCACCGGCGGACCGGGACGTGAACGGGACACCGGCACGGGAGGCGGCGGATGATCCGGGTCGAGGGCCTCGTGAAGAAGTACGGCGAGTTCGTGGCCGTGGACGGAGTCGACCTCTCGGTCGGCTCCGGCGAAATCGTCGGCCTGCTCGGCCCCAACGGGGCGGGAAAGACGACCACCCTGCGGGTGATCGTGGGGATCCTCGAGGCCGACGACGGCCGGGTGGAGGTGGATGGGTACGACGTGTCTCGCCAGCCCCTGGATGCCAAGCGGCGCCTGGGCTTCGTGCCCGACCGCCCGTTCGTGTACGAGAAGCTCACGGGCGAGGAGCTGCTGCGATTCTCGGCGGGCCTGCGCGGACGCGTCGGCCCCGAGGTGGACCGGCGCATCGACGAGCTCCTCGAGCTCTGGGACCTGGAGCCGTGGCGGGACGAGCTGGTGGAGTCTTACAGCCACGGAATGCGCCAGAAGCTCATCCTCTCCTCGGCCCTCGTCCACGGACCCTCCACCCTGGTCATCGACGAGCCAATGGTGGGTCTCGATCCGGCCGCCGCGCGGCTCCTGAAGCGGCTTCTCCGCCAGTTCGCCGACCAGGGAGGGGCGGCGCTGATCTCCACCCACACGCTCGAGTTCGCCGAGGCGCTATGCGACCGGCTGGAGGTGATCCGGAGCGGCACCATCCTGGCCCGCGGCACGATGGAGGAGTTGCGCCGGCAGGCGGCGACCGAGAGCGGGGACCTCGAGGAGGTGTTCCTGCGCCTGGTGGGGGGCCTCGAGGAGCGCCGGATCGCGCGAGCGCTCACCGGGGATCCGCGGACGTGAGGACCTGGCGGGAGTTCACCTGGCTGGTGCGGGTCAAGGCCCTGTCGGGCCTGGCGCGCGGGGCGCACGGGGCGGGGCGGGCGGGCCGCATCGCCCTGGTTCTCGGCGTGGGCGGGCTCACCCTCCCCGGCATCTACCTTCTGCTGGTCCGATTCCTCCGTTCGCTGCAGTCCACGGCCGAGGTGGGTCCGCTGCTGGCGGCCAAGCTGCTCGGCCTGGGGCTCATGCTCCTCCTGTCCATCCTGCTCCTGTCCAACCTGATCGCCGCGCTGTCGAGCTTCTTCCTGGCGCGCGACCTTCCGATCATCCTGGCGGCGCCCGTGGACTGGCTGGCGGTGTACGGCGCCCGCCTGGTCGAGACGGGCGTGAGCTCGTCGTGGATGGTGGCGCTCGTTCTCGTGCCGGTTCTGGCGGCGTACGGGAGGGTGTACGGCGCCGGGCCGGCCTACGTGGGCTATGCCGTCCTGGTCATCGTGCCGCTGCTCGTGATCCCCGCGGCGGCCGGGAGCGCCGTCACCCTCCTCCTGGTCCGGGTGTTCCCGGCTCGCCGGACCCGGGACCTGCTCGGGGTGATCGCGGCCGCGGGCGTGGCGCTCCTGGTCCTCGGGCTCCGTATGCTCCGGCCGGAGCGGCTCGTGAACCCGGAGGGCTTCCGCAACCTCATGGACTTCCTGGCCGTCCTGCGCGGACCGTCCTCTCCCTGGCTGCCATCCCAGTGGACGGCGGACGCCCTCATGGGCTTCCTCCGGGGCCGCGCGGATCCCTTCCTCCCCCTGCTCCTGTGGGGGACGGCCGGGGGCGTGACCGCCCTCGGCGCCGTCCTCCACCAGCAGCACTACTCGACCTGCTACACGCGGGCCCAGGAGGGCGCCACGCGGCGAGTACGCTGGGGCCGGGTGTGGAACGGGCTCGGTCGGCTGCTCCGACCCCTGGGACCGCAGCGCCGAGAACTCGTGCTGAAGGACGCCCGCGTGTTCTTCCGGGACGCGACCCAGTGGTCGCAGCTCATCATCCTCGGCGTGCTCGTGGTCGTCTACGTCTACAACATGCGGGTCCTGCCGCTGCGCTCCAGCGAATCCGTGGGCCGCTACCTGTCCTCCCTGGTGACCTTCCTGAACGTGGCCCTCACCGGGTTCGTCCTGGCCGCCATCGCGGCGCGCTTCGTGTTCCCGGCCCTGAGTCTCGAGGGACGGACCCTGTGGCTGCTACGGTCCTCGCCCCTGCCGGCGTCGTCCCTCCTGTGGTCCAAGTTCTGGTCGGGGATGGTGCCGCTCCTGGTGCTCGCCCTGGCGCTCACCCTGCTCACCACGGCCGGGCTCGGCGTGGGCCCCGAGGTCACAGTCCTGTCGGTCGTCACGGTCACGGGCCTCACCGCCACTTTCACGGCTCAGGCGCTGGCCTGGGGCATCGCCTACCCCAAGTTCGAGAGCGAGAACGCGGCCCAGATCCCGACGTCCATCGGAGGCCTCCTGTTCATGCTCGGCGCCCTGCTGACGCTGGGGGTGGTGGTCGCCTTCCAGCTGTGGGCCATGCGCGGATGGGTGCGGAGCGGCCTGCCGTGGCGCCGGGCCCGGCCGCCGTCCGCGGAGGAGATGGGGATGGCGATCGGCTTCACCGTGGCCCTGTGCGCGGTGAGCGGCGCCCTGGCCTACCGGGACGCGCGCCGCCGGCTGGAACGGCTGGAGGCGTAGCGCGGGGCCTCCGCTGCGCCCCCGAAGGTCCTAGCGCCGCTCCCGGTGGATGGGCCACCGGTCCACCACCTCCTCGCCCACCAACACGTGGTAGGCGTCGAAGCAGGCCGCGGCGAGGCAGGAGTGGTTGGGCAGCACGCGGACGCGCGTCCCGTAGGGTAGCCGCCCGCGGACGATGCCGTGCTCCTGGCTCAGGGAGACGAGCCTGACGTCGGGACGGAGCGTGCCGGGCCCGTCGGCGGCGAAGATCTCCCCCATGGAGCGCGGGCCCTCCCCCGCCCGCCCGCCGGCTCCCGGGTCCGCCGACAGGGCCAGCGCGCCGGCGTCCACCACGCAGTGGTCCGATGCGGGCTGGGAGGAGACGACCGTGGCGGCCACGCTGAGCGCGCAGTCCGCGGCCGTGCACGAGCCCAGGACCACCTGGGTGTAGTCGTAGAACGCGTAGTTGCCGGGCCGGGCCTCGTCGACCCCCTCGAGCGACCTGGCGGCGGACATGGCCGGGGTGGACCCGACGCTTACGGCGGGCACCTCGATCCCGGCCGACCGGAGGCGTTCCGCGGCGCCCGCCATGACGCTGCGCTCCTCCTCGGCGGCCGCTGCCAGCGCCTCCCGTCCACGGGCGTGGTACGCCTGTCCGGAGTGCGTGAGAAGCCCGTCGAACACGAGCGTGCGCGAGGACGCCAGGGCGTCGGCCAGCTCCGCGAGCCGGGTCCCCCCGGGGTCGAGTCCCGCGCGTCCGTACCCGCAGTCGACCTTCAGCCACACGTGGAAAGGGTGGCCGGAGGCCTCCAGCGACCGGATGGCCTCGGGGCCGTCGGCCAGGACCCGGAGACGCGCCCTCTCCCCGTCCACACGAGACGCCTCCTCGATGCGGCCCGGGATGACCGGGAACGCCCAGGTCAGGTCGTCGAAGCCGGCCGCCGCGAAGGCCCGGGCCTCCTCCAGCGTCGAGACCGTGATGCCCCGGGCGCCCCGTTCGCGCTGCAGCCGTCCGATCTCGATGCACTTGTGAGTCTTGATGTGCGGACGCAGGTGGACTCCGAGGGCGTCGGCGCGTCCGGCCATCCGGTCCAGGTTGCGCTCCAGGACCTCGAGGTCGAGGAGGAGGGCGGGCGTGGGCAGGTCGTGGATGGTCGTCATGACGGGCAAGGTAGGCGGGGGGCGCGGCGGCCGCGACGCAGGGCTCCCGTGCGTCGCGACGCTGGACCATCGGCCGGCGGGGCCGCATCGTGCGCGGCGGAGCGGGGAGCGAGGGTCGGGGAGGTGGACGTCCCACCGGGAAGGAGGTGAGCGTGGAGGGTCGCGGACCGGGCGGGAGGTCGGATCGAAAGCTCCCCCGCGTGTTCTACCTGCTGGCGGGCCTGGTGCTCGTCTACTTCCTCCTGCCGCTCGTCCTCTTCCTGCCCGACGTGTCGCTCGCGCGCCTCGGGGCGGAGCTGGCGCGGGGAGGGCTGGCGCGCGCCGTCGCCGTGTCGCTGGGCAGCGCCACCCTGGCCACCGCCCTGGCGGGGCTGTGCGGCGTTCCGCTCGGCTACCTGCTGGCACGGGATGCGGTCCGACCCGCCGGGCTGGTGCGCGTGCTGTCCCTCGTCCCGCTCGTCCTGCCGCCGATCGCCGCAGGGGTCCTCCTGCTCAACGTGTTCGGGCCCTCGGGTCTCATCGGCGGGCTGCTCCAGGCGGCCGGATGGAGCTTCGTCAACGCCTTCGGCGGCATCGTGCTCGCACAGTGCTTCGTGGTGGCTCCCTTCGTGATCCTGTCCGCCGAGGCGGCGTTCCGGGCGCTCGATCCGACGCTGGAGGAGGCGGCCACCACGCTCGGGCAGTCCAGGGGCCGGGTGTTCCGGCGCGTGTCCCTCCCGCTGGCCCGTCACGGCCTGGCGGCGGGGCTGGCCCTGGCGTGGACCCGGGCGGCCGGCGAGTTCGGTGCCACGATGGTGCTGGCCTACCATCCCCACTCCCTGCCCGTCTACCTGTGGGTCCAGCTGACCAGCACCGGTCTCGGCGCCGCCCTGCCCGTGGCCCTCGTGGCCCTGTTCCTGGCGGGAGTCGTGCTCGCCGCCGCGCAGGCGCTGGCGGGGCGGGAGGGCGCGACGCCGGCCGACCGCAGCCTGCGCGGTCCGGCGCGCCGGGCCGCTGCGAGTCCCGGAGGCGGGCCGCGTCGCTTCGCCGGGAGCGGTGCGCCCGAAGGGGAAGCGGCGGCCCCGGCGGCCGGCGCTCCCGGTCCCGTCCTCTCCCTGGACGTCGAGCACCGCCTCGGCGACTTCCACCTGAGCGCTCGCCTCGAGGTGGCGCGGGAGATCGTCACGCTGTTCGGGCCCTCGGGGGCGGGAAAGACCACGCTCCTCCGCCTGGCCGCCGGCCTGGAGCGGCCGAGGAGCGGCCGGGTGTCGGTAGGCGGACGGGACGCGTTCGCCTCGGAGGACGAGCCGGGCGGCCCCCGCTGGGTCCCGGCCGAGGGCCGGGCCGTGGGCATGGTGTTCCAGCAACCGGCCCTGTTCCCGCATCTGACGGTGTGGGAGAACGTCCTGTTCGGCGCCGGCGCGCACCCGGGCTCGGCAGCCCGCTCCGAGGCGGCCGAGCTCCTGGGGATGGCCAGGCTGGACGGCCTGGACACGCGTTATCCCTCCGAGCTGTCGGGCGGACAGCAGCAGCGGGTCGCCCTGGCCCGCGCGCTCCTTCGCCGACCGTCCGTTCTCCTCCTGGACGAGCCCTTCTCCGGCCTCGACAGCAACATGAAGGAGCAGCTCCTGCTGGACGTGCACGACATCCAGAGGTCGCGCGGACTGGGCGTACTCTACATCACGCACGACCTGCGGGACGCGTGCTCGCTGGGGGACCGCATGGCCGTGATCGCCGACGGGCGCATCGCCCAGGTGGGAGCGCCCCTGGAGGTCATTCGCCGGCCGGCAAGCCTGGACGTGGCCCGCTTCGTGGGAACTCGGAACCTGCTGCCGGGCCGGGTGGAAGCGGTCGGGGGGGGAACGGTCGCCGTGAGACTGGAGGGCGGCCCGGTGCTCCACGCCTCGGGCGCTCCCCCCTGCGCCCCCGGCGAGGAAGTGGTCGCCTGTGTCCGCCCCGAGGCCGTGGACCTGGTCGAGCCGGGCACGACGGAGGAGGGTGAGGGCGCGACCCTCCTGCCGGGCCGTGTCGTCCTCGAGCGGCTGCGCGGGGCGACCTCGACCCTGACTCTGGCCCTGGAAGGCGCGGAGCAGGAGGTCCGGGCCCCGGCGCCGCTGCACGTCGAGGTCGAAGTCCCCGTCCGCTCCTACGAGGCACTCGGGGGACATCGGAGGGACCGGTGGGTGCTGCGGATCCGTCCCTCCGTCGTGCATGTCCTGCGCTCGTCGCGCCCCTCCTCGGCCCACGGTCCCTGACGCCCTGATCCGAATGTGACGCGCGGTCGTCCTCCCTCGTCACCGGGATGCTGGTGGTAGAGCGCGTGCCGGCGCCGAACGACCCGGTGCCCGGCGAGCGCGCGGCGAGTGATCACGGGACGAGCGAGGGAATCGATGTCGGAGGATCTTACGGAAGGACGCCCGGAGCGCATCCGGGAGAGTCGCGGGACGCGCGCGCTCGCGCGGGGAGGGATCCTCGCCGGAGCCGTCGCGGCGGCGCTGGCGCTCGGGGCGTGCAGCCAGGGTGGTGTGACCGGGCCGGCCGGATCGCCGCGGGTCTCGCTCCTGCTCAAGGACGCACCCGGCGAGGTGACGCACGCCTGGGTGGACGTGAAGGAGGTCTATCTGCAGGGCCAGGTCTCGGACTCGAGCGCCTCCGACTCCGGGCGGGTGGTCCTGGTGGACAAGGAGACCGGCCTCATCGACCTCACGCAGCTCGCCGACAGCGCCATGAAGCTGGCGGACCAGGTCGTGGTGCCGGCCGGCACGTACTCGCAGCTCCGGGTGGTGCTGGGAGGTGCCGTGGTGGAGACGTCGACCGGGGTGTATTCCCTGGACGGCGCGGTGCCGCCGAACGGCGACGCGAGCGCGATCACGGGTCAGCTCCGGTGTCCGAGCTGCCAGCAGTCGGGTCTCAAGGTGAAGCTGCCGGGCGGTGCGCTCGACCTCCAGACCGGCTCGAAGGTCCTGGTCCTGGACTTCGACGTGACGCAGAGCTTCGGCCACGTGGCCGGCGCGTCGGGTTCCTGGGTGATGCATCCGGTGATCCGCACATCCACGGTCGAGACCAGCGGCTCCATCGCCGGAACGGTCGCGCTGGCGGACAGCGTCACGGTGCCGGCCTGCGGCGGCTCCGACCGGTCGCTCCAGGACTTCGTGCCGACGGCCACGGCCACCCTCGACACCAGCAGCGTGACCGAGCAGGGCGCTGTGCAGGCCGACGGGAGCTACGCGATCGACTACCTGGCGCCGGCCACCTGGACGATGGGCTACGTCGAGGCCATGGGATACGAGGGCGGCGACACGCTCCGCTTCACGGCGACGGCCGATCCCGCCACCGTCGATGTGACCTCCGGTGCGACGGCCGCGTCCGATTTCACGGTGATCGGCGCCGAGTGCTCGGCCTCGGGGGGATGATGACCGAACCCGCCTCGTTGTCAGGGACCGCCGCGGACACCAAGTTGGCATGGGCGTCGGCGGCGGATCTCGTCCGCCGTCCGTCCGGCAACGCCGGACCGGTGAGCGTGACCCGACGAGGAGGCGGTGGCGGAAGACCTGACGGACGGCCAGGTGGTCCGGGCGGTCCTCGATGGCCGGCCCGACTCGTATCGACTCCTGGTGGAGCGATACCAGGACGTGCTGTACCGGCATGCGCTGCGCATGACGCGGCGCCCGGACGACGCGTCCGACATCGTCCAGCGCGCCCTGGTCAAGGGGTTCAGGCGTCTGGACGACTGTCGGCATCCGGACCGGGTGGGCGGCTGGCTGTTCCGAATCACCTCGAACATGTGCAAGGACTTCCTCAAGAACCGCCGTCGCGACGAGGTGACCCTGGACGACGCTCCGACCCTGGTCTCCTCCCGGGGGGATCCGGAGCGGGAGCTCGACCGGTCGGAGCTGGGACTGGTGCTCGAACGCGCGCTGTCCCGTTTGAGCGAGGACCAGCGGGAGGCGTTCCTGCTGAAGCACATGGAGGACCGGTCGTACGAGGAGATGTCGGAGATGCTGGACGTCTCGGTGTCGGCGCTGAAGATGCGCGTCCACCGGGCGCGAGAGGAATTGCGTGACCTGTTGAGCGAGTATTCGTCGTGAGCGACATGCTGACGCGTTACCTGGACGGAGAGATCGGGCTCGATGACCTGGATCCCGTGGAGCGGGCCGAGGCCGGAGCCTGGGAGGGGATGTTCGGCGACATCCGCTCGCGGGGGATGACGCGGGCCCCGGAGGGGCTGACCGACCGGGTGATGACCGAGCTCGGGCTGAACTCTCCCGCCCGCGCCGGCCGGGGGGATGCGGCGCCGGTCCACGACGCGGCGCCGGCGGGGCACGGCGGCGCCTCGAAGGTGTGGCAGGCGATCACCTGGCCCTTCCGCCCCATCCGCGTGCCCGTGCCCCCGGCGCTCGCGCTGGCGGCCGGAGCGGCGCTGGCGCTGTTCGTGTTCGTGTGGCGTGGGGGCGGGCCGACCACGGCGGGGGAGACCGCGGCCGGGGTGGTGCAGCCCGCCAGCCTCAAGGCGCCGGCGGCCCCGACCCGCGTCTACGTGGAGCTGCGCTTCGACGCGCCGGACGCGTCCTCCGTGGCCGTGGCCGGGGACTTCACCAACTGGCAGCCCACCCTCGCGCTCCAGGATCGCGACGGGGACGGCGTGTGGACCGGGCTCGTGCCGATGAGTCCCGGGATCCATCAATACATGTTCGTGATCGATGGCACCCGGTGGGTGACCGACCCGGGAGCGGCGCGTCACGTCGACGACGGGTTCGGGCATCGGAACGCGGTGGTGGCCGTGGCCGCACCGGCGGGCGCCTGAGGGGTGGAAGCGGGCCGTAGCGCGGCCTTCACCACCCTCGCCCTGCTCCTGGTCTCGATTCCCGGGGCGACGGCCGCCCAGGACGTCCACGTGGAGGCCGATGCGGGCTTCTCGCGCTCGCAGCCGCCCGCGGGATCGCTGGCGGAGCCGGCCACTTATCTCCTCGGAGGCGTGCGGGCGAACGGGCACCCGGGGACGGGCCCCGGGCGCTGGTTCGGCAGTCTGTACGGCGGCGTCGGCCTGCAGGGGCGCGGCGGCGACTGGGCGTCGCTGACGCTGGGAGGCGGCTGGAGCGCGGCGCTGGGCCGCAAGCTCGGGCTCGACGCCCGCGTGGAGGGGACGGCCTTCGCGGTCGGTTCCCCGACCTGGTTCCGGGCCGTGACGCTACAGGGCGTGCCCGAGCTCAGCTATCCCATCGGGTCCGTCTACGTGCTGCTGCGCGGGCGGCTCGGGATCGGCGGCTCCCGGTCCCGGGACGATCTGCCGGGACCGAGGTCGCCGACCTCGGGTTCGCACCTGTGGTTCGCCGGCGGCGGGCCCGGCATCCGGGTCCCGGTCGGCGACCTGGGCGTGACGGGCCGCGCCGAGGCGTTCGGCTCGGTCGGCGGCGATTACGGCCTCGGCTCGATCGAGGTCTCGGGAGGCGACGGGCCGGTGGGGTGGAGCGCCTCCTTCCAGGTGTGGGGAACGCCCCAGGGGGCGCGCGCGACGGGCTCGATCGGCGTGAGCCTGCCGCTCGGCGGCGGATGGAAGCTGTTCGGGGCGGGCGGCCGCACGGAACCGGACCCGCTCGTCGAAACCCCGGTCGCGACGTACGCCACCGGCGTGGTGAGCCACCCGCTGGTGCGCCGGGAGCGGGAGACCGCCGAGCTGTACCGGGTGGTCCGCTCGGGGCCGCGCCCGACGATCCGGTTCACGCTACGCGCGCAGGGTGCGAGCCAGGTGGCGCTCGTGGGGGACTTCAACCGGTGGAAGCCGCTGGCCATGCGCCGGCGGGACGGGATATGGACGATCCGGGTTCGAGTGGCGCCGGGCACCTACCACTTCGGCTTCATGGTCGACGGCAAGTGGTTCGTGCCCGCCGATGCCCCTGGAATCGTGAGTGATGCATGGGGACGCGACAACGCCACGCTCGTCGTGAACCCGTGACGAGGAACGGGAGAGCGTCGTCTGACGCTTGGACCCGGGCAGCGGGCCGTCCCGCCACGTTCGGGGCGGATCGCAGGGACGAGCGAGAGGGGTGCGAGCCATGAGACCGGTACGGGGAACGGGGCGATGTCGACGATGGATGACCTGCGTCGCCGTGGCGCTCACGGTGGCGGTCGCCCCGGTGTACGCGCAGGCCCAGCAGGCCGAGGCGCCGGCCTCGGAGAGCGAGGTGGGAGCGCGTCTGCGGCAGATGAGGGCCCACTTCGGACCGGCGGTGTCGGCTCGCATCGATGACGTCCTCGCCTCGGCCCGGAAGGCGGGCGTCCCGGAGGACGTGCTGATCACCAAGGCCCTGGAAGGTGCGGCCAAGGGCGTGCCGGGCACGCGCGTCGTGGCGGCGCTCAAGTCCTATTCCGAGCGTCTCCAGCGCGCCGATCGACTGCTGGGTGGCTCGGCCGGGAGCCCGATCCTGGTGGCCGCGGCCGATGCTCTCCAGAAGGGGGTCGATCCGAACGCGGTCCGTGAGGTAGGCCGGGCGGCGGGTGGGGATCCCCTGCCGCTCGTGGTGCTCGGCGACCTCAGGGATGCCGGCGTTCCGGTGGACCAGGCCGTGGAGGTCGTCCGCCAGGCGCTGAAGCAGGGCCGCCACGGTGACCAGCTCCTGGATGTCTCCGCCGAGGTCCGGCGCGCCATCCGGGCGGGCAAGCCGCCGGGACAGGCGGCGCAGGAGGTCGGCAGGGCGCTGCAGGGGGGCAGGGGGCCGACCCCCGCGGGGAAGGGCCAGGGGAACGGGAGTCCGCCGGGCGCGAAGGGAGGCGGCCCGCACGGCTCCGGCGGCGGTCCCCCCGGGCGTCCGCACGGCTCCGGCGGGGGCTGAGCCCGACGGGCATGTCGTTCCGGCGACGGGCACGCCGGCGTCGCCTCTCGTGGTCGCGGGTCCTCGCCTCCCTGCTGGCGGGAGCCGCGGTGACGACCGTCGTCGGCTGGCTGTACGTGCGACACGCGGCCGCCCGCATCGAGGCGACGTGGAGCGCCCATACGTCGAGCGCCCCCTCGCGGATCTACTCCCGTGCCCTGGACCTGTATCCGGGGCGGTTGCTGGACGGGGGAGACTTCGCCCGCGAGCTGGAGGCGCGCGGCTACCGCCCCGCGCCGGCACACGGTCCGCTCGCCCCCGGCCAGTACCGGGCGGGGGGGGACCGCCTCGACGTCGGACTGCACGGCTTTCGGTATCCCCCTCCGGACGACGTGTTCGGAGGCTTCCCCCTGCGCATCCGCTTCCGGGATGGGCGCATCGCGTCCCTGACCGACCTGTCCGCCGACAGCGCCGTGGGGGACGTCCGCCTGGAGCCCGCCGTGGTCGCGGACCTCCTGGACCGACACATGGTGCTGAGATCGCCGATCACGCTCCAGCAGGTGTCAGCCTCTCTCGTCGAGGCCGTGCTGACCGTCGAGGACCGCCGCTTCTACGAGCACGGGGGGATCGACCCGGTCCGCATGGCCGGAGCCGCCCTGCACGACCTGCGGCACGGACGCCTCGAGCAGGGCGGTAGCACGCTCACCCAGCAGCTGATCAAGAACTACTACCTGTCGTCGAAGAAGACGCTGGGCCGGAAGCTGCGCGAGGCGATCATGGCGATGGTGCTCGAGCACGAGCACGACAAGGCCGACATCCTCCAGGCCTACCTGAACGAGGTCTACCTGGGCCAGGAGGGTCCGGTGAGCATCGTCGGGGTCCAGGAGGCCGCCCGCCATTACTTCTCCCGTGACGCGTCACAGCTCGACCTGGCGCAATCGGCGCTCCTGGCGGGGATGATCCGCAGCCCCGCCGCCTACGATCCATTCCGGCATCCCGACGCGGCGCGCCGACGCCGGGCGGCGGTGCTGGGCATGCTGGCCGCCCGCGGGACCATCGACCGGGCGGAGCGGGAACGGGCCTCGCGCGAGCCGCTCCCCCGTCCGCCCCGCGAACGGCCCCTGGATGCCGCTCCCTACTTCGTGGACTACGTCGAGCGGGAGCTCGCGCGGCGCTTTCCCGCGGACGCGCTCCGTCGCGAGGGACTCAGGGTGTTCACCACGTTGGAGCCCCGGATGCAGCGAGAGGCCGAGGCGGCCGTGCGCTCGGGGCTCGCGGATCTCGAGGAGGCCCACCCCGACGTGCGGCGGTCCGGATTGCAGGCGCTCCAGGCGGCGCTGGTCGCGATGGACCCCCGCACCGGCGACGTGGTCGCCATGGTGGGGGGGCGCTCCTACCGATCGAGCCAGTTCAACCGGGCCACCGAGGCAAGACGGCAGCCCGGCTCGCTGTTCAAGCCGTTCGTGTACCTGACCGCGCTCGAAGACACGACCGGACGCTGGACGCTGGCCACCCCGGTCCCGGACTCGTCGCTGTCCGTGCGGGTCGGCGACACCGTGTGGACGCCGCACGACTTCGACGGTAGCGAGCACGGCATGGTGCCCCTGCGGGACGCGCTGGTGCATAGCTACAACCTGGCTACCGCGCACCTCGCCCTGGACGTGGGTCTGCCTCGCGTCGTCTCGACGGCCCGCGACCTGGGCGTGCAGGGACGCCTGAAGCCGGTTCCGTCGGTCTCGCTCGGGGCGTTCGAGACCACGCCGCTCGTCATGGCCGATGCGTACTCGGCCCTGGCCGGGGGCGGGATCCGACCCGATCCCCTGACGGTGCTGCACGTGGTCGCCGCCGGGGGCTCGACCGTCGAGGCACGCGAGCTCGAGATGCGCCGGGTCGCTCCCGCGGGTCCGGTCTACCTGGTGGACCGGGCCCTCCAGGACGTGCTCGACCGAGGAACGGCCGCCTCGGCGCGCCGGCTCGGCTACGGGGGACGGGCAGCGGGGAAGACGGGGACGAGCAGCGACTACCGGGACGCCTGGTTCGCCGGCTTCACGCCCTCGCTCGTGACGGTGGTGTGGGTGGGATTCGACGACAACCGGTCCGTGGGGCTCACCGGCGCCCAGGCGGCGCTTCCGATCTGGGTGCGGTTCATGGAGGCGGTCGGCGGTTCCCCGGACCAGCCGTTCAGCGTCCCCGACGGGATTCGTACCACCAGCGTGGACAGCGCCACGGGGCTCCTGCCGGGCCGGGGCTGCGGGCCGACCCGCGACGAGGTCTTCCTGCAGGGGACGGTCCCGTCTCGCCGCTGCGACTCGGTGGGGCGGGGCTCGCCGTGAGCGGAGTGGCGTCGACATCCCGGATCCCGGTCGGCCGGCGGACCGGAGCCCTCCCGCGCTTGATGTTGGCGCTCGTCGTCGGGCTCGGAATCGCCGCCTGTGCGGGCGGCGGGACGGAGGGCCGGGCGGTGCCGGCGGTCGACTCCCGGGCGGCGGCGCCCGAGCGTGCGGCCTCGGAGCGGCTCGTGGAGCGCGGGCGCGGTCTGCTGGAGGGGAATCAGCCCCGCGAGGCCGCCTCCGTGCTGGAGCGCGCCGTGCGTGTCGACCCGTCGAACGGTAACGCGTACCTGGAGCTGGCCCGGGCCCGGATGGTCCTGGGAGAGCCCGAGGTCGCGCGCGGCCTCCTGCAGCGGGCGGCCGCGCTGCTCAGGCCCTACCCGGAGATGGAGGCCCGGGTGGACAGCCTCCGGGCGGTCCTGGGCGGAGGCTAGACCCGAACGGCGAACGCCTCCCGGCCGGCGGTCCGGCGGGAGGCGTTCGCGTGGTGCGTCCGGAAGTGCGGGTCGTCAGCCGCCCTGGCCGGAACCGCCCGAAGCGCCACCCTGGAGCGTCGCCTGGAGGGCCTCCAGCCTGGAGATCAGGGAGTCCGCGCTCGGGTCGATGTCGTTCATTTTCTTGATCAGATCGGTGCGGAAGGTGTCCAGGTCCGCCGCGATCGCCTTGTCCTGCATGGCCTGCATCTGCGTCTGCTGATTCTTCTGGCCGAGCGTCTGATACTCGGTCATGAGCGAGCGGATCTTGGCGGTGTCCTGGTTCTGCCGCGCCTGTTGGAACGACTGCTTGATCTGGTTCATCCGGTCGTTCCGCGTGGAGGTGGCGGAGTCGATGTCGTTCATCTTCTGCTCGATCTCCTGCTGCAGCGTGAACTGCTCCTCCTGGATGACCGAGTCCTGCAGGGCCTGCTGGCGCAGCTGGATGACCTTCTGCCCGACCTCCCGCATCTCCTGCTGGATCTTCTGGGTCGAGGCGTCCGTGCCGGCGCCGCTGCTTGCCTGCGCCGCGAGCGGCGCGGTCGCGAGCAGAGCCAGACCGGCGGCCATGGCCCCCAACCGGAGCGGCGGGGTGAACCTGTTGGCGCGAGTGACGAGCATAATCGTGCGCATCCTTGTGTGGGTTGTGGAGCCTTCGGCGTCGTCGGTCGCCCCGTGAGCCGCTCGCGGCCCCTGGGCGTCGGAGCGCGAGAGTCCGGGGTTTCCGCCGACCGCGGCGGTCTCCCGGCGCCCACGCAGGCGGATCAATATGCCCGGCTCCCGGCCTTGTTCCAAAGCTCGCCGCGTTGAGCGTCCGCCGTCGGCGTCCTATGTTCGGCCTCCGACAGGAGCCACGCGCCGGCCCGAGCATCGTCTCCGTCCTTCCATACGACGAAATCGGGGCGTGGAAGGTCACGCTTCGGAGGCACGAGTGAGTCCAGGACAGCCCAGCGCCCGCATCGCGGGTACGGGGAGCTTCCTCCCCCCCAATCGGGTCGACAACAGGACCCTGTTCGAGCATCCCGGGATTCGAGAGAACTTCGACGTCGAGCGGGCGCGGGGTGCCCTGAAGGACGTGGATGCCGCCGCCCTGGATCCGGTCGAGGTGTTCGACCTGTGGGCTCGCCAGGTGACGGGCATCGAGGAGCGCCGGGTCCTGACGGAGGGTGACGGCCTCACCACCGAGCTCATGTGCGCCGAAGCGGGGCGCCGGGCCCTGGCGGCGGCCGGTATGGAGGCGGAGGAGCTGGACCTGGTCCTGGCCGCCTCGCTCACGGGCAGCCGGCAGGTCCCCAACGTCTCGTGCACGGTGGCCGCCGAGCTCGGTGCCCCCACCGTCGGGGGCTTCGTGCTCAACGCCGCCTGCGCCGGGTTCGTGTACGTGCTGGGGACGGCCTACGCGCACATTCGCGCCGGCACCGCCCGCAACGTCCTGGTCGTGGTCGGCGACGCCCTCTCCAAGATCACCGACTTCACGGATCCCAAGACGGCCGTTCTGTTCGCTGACGGAGCCGGGGCCGCCGTGCTCACGCGGTGCCCGGACGGGGAGGGGATCCTCGGAGCCCCCTACGTGGAGGCGGACTACTCTTACGACGATCTCCACCTTCACGGGCAGGGCTGGGAGAGCCCCGACGAGCCCGAGGCCAAACTGCACATGGGGGGCGGGCCGCAGGTGCTTCGTCAGGCCATCCAGGCCATGAAGCGCGTCGCCGACCGGGCCCTGGAGCGCACCGACCTGGGCTGGGACGACATCGACTACGTGGTTCCCCACCAGGCCAATCTGCGCATCACGCTCGGGCTGGCGCGGCACCTGCCGCTCGAGGAGGAGCGCGTCGTGCACACCATCCAGAAGTATGGCAACCTGTCCGCTTCCACGGTGGCGGTGACGCTGGACGAGGTGCTCCGCGGGCGCCACGGCGCGCTCCCGAATCCGACGAACCTCGTGCTCACGGCCGTCGGAGGGGGGTACACGAGCTCCGGACTGGTCGTCTCCTGGCGTCCCCCGGGCGAGGGAGCGGAGGGCTAGAGGTCGGCCGCGGCCGTGAGCGAGAGGATCTTGGGCAGGTAGCGGGCCGTCTCGCTCCACCGCCGTCCGTCGCGGCTGGTGAACAGCTGGCCGGTCGAGGTCCCGAAGTGCACGCCGCAGGGCTCCTCCCCGTCCGTGCACAGCGCCTCGCGCAGCACCGACACGTAGGCGTGCTCCTGGGGGAGCCCTGCCTCCCGCGCCGTCCATCGCCCGCCCGCGTCCTCCGTCTCGTACACGCGCAGCCGCCCGTCGCACACCGAGCGCATGTGGCTGCTCTCCTCGGGAATCACCCAGGCCCGGGCCGGGTTTCGCGGGTCGAGGCCGACCACGTAGCCGAAGTCGCTGGGGAGCTCCCCGGTGATCTCGGTCCACGTGCCGCCCCGGTCGTCCGACCGGTAGGTGCCGCAGTGATTCTGCTGGTAGAGGCGATCGGGACGCGCCGGATGGAGCCGGAGGGCGTGCACGCACTGGCCGGCCACGGGAGGCGGCCCGGGCAGGAACTCGCTGCGCACGCCACCGTTGATGGCGGTCCAGGTCGCGCCGCCGTCGTCGGTCCGGTAGCAGCCACCCGCCGACAGGGCCACGTACACGCGCTGCGGCCGCTCCGGGTCGACCTGGATGGAGTGCAGGGCCAGCCCGCCCCGGGCCGGCTGCCACGCGTCCCGGGTGGGGTGCCGGTCGAGGGAGCGGACCCAGTCCCAGGTGGCGCCGCCGTCCGTGCTCGTGAACAGGCCGGCCGGCTGGGTGCCGGCCCACAGGCGATCGGGCTCCTCGGGGCCGCCGGGAGACAGGCTCCACACGGCTTTCACCGCGCGGTCGGCCTCCTCGGGGAAGGCGGGCCGTCCCGGCAGGGCCTCCCAGCTCCGCCCGCCGTCGCGCGTGACGTGGATGTGCGCCCCCCATACCGGGTGTCGGACGGCGGCCCAGCCGCGCCGTGGGTCGCGCGGGTCCAGAAGGGCGTGGTAGACCTCGAACCCGGCCAGGCACGGGCCTTCCAGCCGCCAGTCCCGCCGCCCCGGGCTCGAGACCGCCCGGAACAGCCCGCGGTGGGTCCCGACGAGCAGGACCACGGATCGGTCCGCGCTCACGCCGCTCCGGAGGCAAGCCGGGGCGCCCACGGATCGAGCGGGATGACCTCGACCCCTTCGCCCTCCTCGAGCGTCCCCGTCCCCTCGGGCATGACGAGCAGCGCATCGGCCCGGGCCATGGACGTCAGGAGTCCCGAACCCTGCGGCCCCGTGAGCCTGGCCAGGGGAGGCTCCCCCGGGCGCTCGTCGAGCCGCACCCGGAAGAAGTAGGTCAGGTCCGGGCTCCCGCGGGCCGCCTCGCCGAGCACGGCCCGGCGCCGGCGCCGCTCGAGGCGTGCGTGCCCCGCCATGCGGCGGAGGGCGGGACGCACCAGGACCTCGAAGGTGACCAGGGCCGAGACCGGGTTCCCGGGAAGCCCGAACACCGGACGGGCGCCCGGGAGGAGCCCGAACGCGAACGGGCTCCCCGGCCGGATCCGCACGCGCCACAACACCCGCACCATGCCCATGTCCGCCAGCACCTGCCGCACGAGGTCGCGCTCTCCGACACTCACGCCCGCCGTGGTCACCAGGACGTCGCAGTCCGCGGCGGTCTCCAGCCGGGCCCGGATCGCCTCCGGCTCGTCTCGAGCGATGCCCAGCGGCACCGGGATGGCCCCGGCGGAGGCCACCTGCGCGGCCAGCGCCGGCCCGTTGGAGTTGGCGATCTTGCGTCCGGCCCGCACCTCGTCGAACGCATCGGGATCGGCCAGCTCGTCGCCCGTGGCCAGGATGCCCACGCGGGGAGCGCGTCCGACCTCGACCTCCGTGCGTCCCACGGTGGCCAGGACCCCGACCGCGCCCGAGCTCACTTCCTGGCCCCGCTCCAGCACGGTCTGGCCGCGCCGGAAGTCCTCTCCCGCGAGGCGAATGTTGCGGTCGGCGTCGTCGGCGCGCCGGATGGTCACCCGGCCTCCCCGCCCCCCGTCGGTGTGCTCCACGCGGATCACGCCCGTGGCGCCCTCGGGGACGGGAGCGCCCGTCATCACCCGCACGGCCGTGCCCGGTGCCAGGGGGCCCTCGGGAAAGGTGCCGGCGGGGACGTCGCCGCTGATCGGCAGGATGACCGGCGAGGCCTCGGCCGCCCCGGCCACGTCCTCCGTCCGTACGGCGAAGCCGTCCATGCCGCTGTTGTCCCACGGCGGCTGGTCGACGCCGGAGCGGATGTCCGCCGCGAGGGCGCGCCCGGCCGCTCGCTCCACGGGCACGATCTCGCTCCCCAGGGGTGGGGTCCGCTCCAGCACCCGGGCGAGCGCCTCCGGATAGGGGAGCCAGTCCGGGCGCTCCGCCTCCCCGTGGCCTGTCCCGCTCACGGCGCCCCGCTCCCGGCGCTGTCGCGCACGGCCGGCCAGCCCGGCACCACCGGCCGGCGGTAGAGGGCGAGCTGCTCGACCAGGAGGTCCCGGAGCTCCTCGGCGGCGTCCCCCGGAACGCCGTAGCCGTTCAGGAGGAGCGCGAACACGAGCGTCTCCCCGTCCCCGGCCGTCACGTACCCGGCCAGGCCGCGCACCGCGTCCAGCGAGCCCGTCTTGGCCCGCACCGCCTCGCGCGCGGGGACGCCCTCGAAGCGGCCGTGCAGGGTGCCCTCCTCACGGGGCGCGGGCAGGGCGGAGCGGAACATCCCGAAGTCCGGCCGCCGCCACATCGTCCGCAGCAGCCGCACCAGGGCGTTGGGCGTGAGCTCGTCGTAGCGCGACAGCCCCGAGCCGTCGGTGAGCTCGTAGGAGGAGGGCTCGATGCCCCAGCCGGACAGCGTCTCCGACTCGATCCGCAGGCCCTCCTCGTCCGAGCCGGCCCGTCCCTCCACGGCGCCCAGCGTGCGCAGGAGCGACTCGGCCATGGCGTTGTCGCTCGGATGGAGCATCTCGGAGAGGACGGCGCCGAGCGAGTCCGAGCGCAGCGTGTCGGCCCATGCCGCCGAGGGTGGCCGCTCCCCGGCGCGCGGCTCGCGGAAGCTGCCGTCCACCCGGATTCCCGAGTCGGCGAGGACCGTGGCGAAGCGGGCGAGCAGGTAGCGGGTCGGCGGCGCCGTGGCCAGGTAGAGCGGCACCGAGTCCGCGTCGGCCGGCACCCAGCCCCGGAGGATGGCCCCCGACGGGGGCGTGCCGTCCGCCGGGAGGAAGCGCACGCGCGCGGTCGATCCCGGCGCCCCGGTTCGCACCCGGACGACGAGGGGCAGGGTCGGTCCGGGATCGAGGAGCTCCAGCGTCGCCGAGTCCCCGGGCTGCGCGCCCGGCCGGAGGAGGGCGCGCACCCGGGCCGGGTGGAGCTCGAGGCCGCCGACCCCCGAGGCCCATCCGCCCACCAGGTCTCCCCACATCCAGCCCTCTCCCCAGCGCGGCGGCTCGAAGTACCGACCGTCGCCGACCACGTCCCCCCCGATCCGGCGCACGCCCGTGCCGCGCAGCCGTCCGGCCAGGCGGCGCAGCCCCTCCTCGTCCAGGGACGGATCCCCACCGCCGACCAGCCACAGGTCGCCCGCCAGCCGGCCCCGGCGCGGCGCGGCCGCGGAGAGCATCCGGGTGGCCCACCGGTGCCCGGCGCCCAGGCGCGCCAACCCGACCGAGGCGGCCACCAGCTTGGTCGTGCTGGCCGTGGTGAAGCGCTTCTCGCCGTTCCGGCTGAACAGCGTCTCGCCCGTCTCGGCCACGCGCACGACCAGGCCCACGTGCGCGTGGATCAGGCCGGGCTCGGCCAGGAGAGAGCGAAGCCGGCGGGCCAGCCCGGCGCGGTCGAGGGGCGCGGGCGGCGTGGCCGCCGGGGGGCGGGTGGGGGCGGTCGTCTGCGCGGACGCGGGAGCGGCCGCCGCCAGCAGCAGGACGCCGAGGATTGTCGCCCGCCCGGGCGAGCGTCCCGGCCCGGACGTCAGAAGTACCGCCACACCGTGACGGTCAGCGCCAGGTTGTGGGTCCACTGCTTGTCCTGCGGCGCCGCCAGCCCGAGCTGATCGATCTGGTCGAGGACGCTCTGCTGGAAGAAGCCTGATGGCGCCTTGATGTGGAGGAGCTTGTCACGGGCCTCGAAGCTCACCGAGAAGCGTCCCCCGGGGATCCACTCGAAGCCCGCGCCCGCCTCGAGGACCGGCATGGTCCCGAGGCCGTAGCGGAACGGCGCGTCCGCGGTGGCGGACAGGGCGGGACTCAGGGGCTGGTCGAAGCCGCGCAGGAGGCCGCCCTCGAGAAGGACGAAGGGCTGGAGCCGGTGCCAGGTGCGCTGTCCGGTCAGGGCGAACTGGAGGCCGGCCTCGATCGAGGCCCAGCGGGTGGTGGTGGTGTCCACGACGCCGGGCCCGTTCGCCAGTCGGGGGTCGATGACCAGGAGGTCCGATCGCCCGTATGCGGCCTGGACCTCCACGCTCAGCGGGTTGCTGAGCCGGGCCCGGAAGATCAATCCTCCGTATGGTGTGGAGCCCGGGCCGAGGCGGTCCGTTCCGCGGCCGGTGTCGAGCCAGCCCCCGAACGCGCCGAGCCGCAGGGCCCGGCCCACCCAGCGATACGCGCTGGTGATGTGCGGGGCGTTCGTCGCCGGGACCTGCTGTCCGGCGACCGGCGAGGCGGCCAGCAGCCCCAGCCCGAAGGCCAGTCCCAGTACCGGGATGTATGTGCCCGCCTTCCTCCCCACACCGTCCTCCGATTCGCGTCCGTGTGCGCCTGGTGGTGCTCGTGGCCGTACCCGCGGCCCGACCCGGCGAGCGGCCGGGCTCGTCCCGGCCGCGATTGCCGGCGTCCGAAGCGGTTTCTATACTCGAAGAGCCCGCGAGGTCCGGGATGATCCCCGGGCCACGAGCCGGGGCGGGACGACCGGTCCGCCAATGTAGGAGCGCCGCCCCGCCGCATCCAGATGGAGGTCGCCGTACTGCCACACCGTTCCGTCCTTCGACGCGCCGCCACCCCCGTCCTCGTGGGCCTCGCCCTGGCGGCGGGCACGCTCGGGGCGCGCGCCCAGACGGCCCGCGTCTCGGTCGATCGGGAGAACCTCCGCCAGGCGCCGCAGGGGAAGGTGCTGGCGCAGGTGAACCAGGGCACGGACCTGGCCATCGTCGGTCGGCAGGGACAGTGGCGACAGGTGGTTCTGTCCGGCTGGATCTGGGGACCCTCGGTGTCCTCGGTGAACCGCGATGGCTTCGACCTGGTCGTGTCGGCGGCCGGCGGCGAGAACCTGCGGGCGCAGCCCGACGCCGGAGCCGATGTGGACGCCCGCCTGCTGCGGGGCTTCCTCCTGGAGAAGACGGGGGAGCAGGGCAGCTGGGTGCACGTGCGCCGCACGGCGTGGATGTGGGGCCCCTCCCTGGCCGGGTCGTCCACCCCCGGAGGGAGCTCCGGGGGAAGCCCGAGCGGGGGCGGTGGCTCCGGGGGAGCCGGCGCCGGTGAGGCCGGGGGCTCGGCGGGCGGCGCGCGTCCGGCGGCGGGAAGCAACCAGCTCCCCGACCACGTGGTGGTGAAGGGCGCCCCGGCCCGCCTGTTCGTGTCCCCGCAGGGCGACACGCTGGCCGTGGCCCGGCCCGGCGCCGACCTGCAGGTGCTCGAGCACCGGGGCGAGTGGAGCCGGGTGCGGCTGGAAGGTTGGGTCCGCAACTCCGAGCTCCTCCCCGCCGACTCGGCCGCCGCCAGCGCCGGGCTCACGCCGTCCGACCTGCGGACGAACCCGGACCAGTACGTGGGCCGGGTGGTGCGCTGGAACGTGCAGTTCATCTCGCTCGAGAAGGCGGAGGCGGTGCGGACGGACTTCTACGAGGGGGAGCCGTTCATTCTGGCCCGCTCGCCCGGTCCCTCCGAGAGCTTCGTGTACCTGGCGGTGCCGCCCGAGCTCCTCCAGCAGGTCGGGGCGCTGCGCCCCCTCCAGTCCATCCAGGTGGTGGCCCGGGTGCGGACCGGGCGCTCGGCCCTCATGGGCGCCCCGGTCCTGAATCTCCTGGAGATCCACTAGCCTGCTTGCCGCCCCTCCTCCGGGGATGCTATGCTTCGGTGTCACTTTCGGTTTTTGTTCGGTATGACCGCCGGGAGGCCCGCCCGTCCTCCGGAGCGGCGATCCCGGCGGCGGCAGGAGGTCGTATGGCCGATCCCGCGGTCCTGCGGGAGCTGGAGAGGAAGCTCGAGGAGATCGGTTCCGCCGGGGTCCGTCCGGCCGACGTCCGGCCGACGGTGTCCACCGGCGTGCCGATCCTGGACGCCGTCCTCCCGCGCGGCGGACTTCCCCGGGGCGAGCCCGTGGAGTGGCTGGGTCCGCGCTCGTGCGGAAAGACGGCCCTGCTGCGCAGCGTCCTCCTCCGGCTGAGGGAGGAGGGCGAGCCCGTGGCGATCGTGGACGCGGGCCGGACCCTGTTCTCCCCCGACTGGCTCGAAGCCGAGACGGGGGAGGGGGCGTTCTGGGTCGTGCGTCCCCCATCGCAGGAAGAGGCCGCCTGGTGCTCCGACCTCCTGCTCAGGAGCGGGAGCTTCGGCGCCGTGGCCCTCCTCCTGGGGGACGAGCCGGGAGAGGCGTCCTCCTCCGGCTCGCCGGGAAGGACGGGGCCGGGGTTGCGCCGGAGCGTCTCGGTACGGCTCCAGCGGCTGGCCGAGGAGGCGGGGACGGTCTTCGTGGTGGGGGGCGCCTCGCCCCTGGCGGCCCTCCGCCTCCGCTTCCGGCCCGGACGGGTGGAGCCGGTGACCGGCGTCCCCTTCGCCCCCTTCCTCCCCACGATCCGGCCGGTCTGGGTCCGGGTGGAGTGGGGACGGTCGGCGGAAATCCCGGTGCTGTGTCCCGAGCCGGGTGGAGGCCGACCCCGGCGCCCCGGGGAAGGCGGGGCGATCCGGGACCGCAAGGGACGCCGGTGAGCCGTGGGCCGGGTCGCCTCGGTCCGCATCGCGGACCTCCCGCGCGGGCGAGCCGGGGGCGCGTCTTCCCGGGATGACGGAGAGGGCCCGCCGGCCCGCCGGCTGGCCGTGTCCCTCCTGGTGGCCTCGCCGCGGGTGATGGTGGCCGGCCCCGGCCTGTGCCGGGTGGACGCGCGCGGCTGGGAGCGCCGGGGCGGGGAAGTCGCCTTCGCCCGGGCCCTGCACGCGGCGTCCCGGGGGGAGCGCGTGCGCGTCGGCGTGGGGATCGCGGACGGGACGGTGGCGTCGGATGCGGCCGCCACCCTGGCCGCGGAGGGCGCGCCTTCCGCGTGGGCCGCCGTCCCGTCCGCGACCGGGACCGCCGCCGTCGGGTCCGGATCGGAGCCACCCCGGACCCGGATCGTGGCCCCCGGGGGGTGCCGGGCGTTCCTGTCCGATCTCCCGCTGTCCCTCCTGGGCCTCCCGGAGGAAATGACCGAGACCCTCCGGGTCCTGGGCTTCCGGAAGGCGGGCGAGCTGGCCGCGCGGAACCGCGCGGAGCTCGAGGCTCGCTTCGGTCCGGCCGGGGTGCTGGCGCACCGGCGGGCTTCGGGGGAGGGGGACGAGCCCTTCCGACCACTGGCCGCCGAGGACCTCCCCGGGGCTTCCGTGGAGCTCGAGGCGGGCGTCCGGGAGGTGGAGCCCCTCCTGTTCGTCCTCGGTCCTCTCCTGGACAGCCTGTGCGAGGAGGTGGGCCGGACGGGATGGTCCATACGGCGACTCCTCCTCCGCCTGGAGGTGGAGGACGGGGGCCATGGGGAGGTCTCCGTGCGTCCGGCTCGCCCCACCCTCCGGCGGGACCTCCTCCACGAGCTGTGCCGTGCGGGCCTGGAGCGGGCCGCGGCGGCGCGGGACGGGGGAGAGGGGCGGCTCCCGGCTCCCGTCGTGGGGCTCTCCGTTCTGGCGGTCGTCCGATCGGCCCCGGCGGTGCGCCAGGAGGAGCTGTTCCGGGCCCGGAGCCGGGATCCGGTCCCGGCCACGGCGGCGCTCTCCCGCATCCGGGCCCGGCTGGGCGAGGACGCGGTGGTGGCTCCTCTCCCCCGTCCGCACCATCGACCCGAGCGACGCAACGGGTGGCGACCCGTCTCCCCACCCGGGGAGGAGCCCTCGAGCGGCGGGACGGTCGAGGACGGGCGCGCCGGGCCCGGACGCCCGGAGGCGGCTTCCTCCCCGGGGGAGAGCTCCGTGGCGGGCGTCCTGCGCCTCCTCCCCGAGCCCCGGCCCGTGGACGTGCGGTGGGAGGGTGGGAGGCCCGTGGCCGCCTGGGATGGGGAGGGAAGACACGAGATCGTGACGGCGGAGGGTCCGGAGCGTCTCTCGGGTGAGTGGTGGGAAGATCCTTACCGCCGCGAGTATTACCGTGCCTGCACGGCGGACGGGGAACTCCTGTGGCTGTTTCGTGAATACCGTTCCGATGGCGCATGGCACTGGTGGCTGCACGGGTGGTGGGACTGAC
>Ga0307440_1000013_pt1 | contig 67337 bp, 55 predicted proteins | sample SalMarWE160410MG_FD_202150 | JGI IMG/M metagenome (GOLD analysis project Ga0307440, IMG submission 202150) | Salt marsh sediment microbial communities from the Plum Island Ecosystem LTER, Massachusetts, United States - WE1604-10 | ecosystem: Environmental > Aquatic > Marine > Intertidal zone >...
CCGGAAATCTCCCCGCAGGAGGATGAAGACATCACACAGGGAGGCGGCCCGGAGCATGGAGAAAATGAAGCCCCAGAGGCTTAATCATATCCTTTCAGCCGCAGGCCTCACGTCCAGGCGAAAAGCCGATATTTGGATTTCAACGGGACGCGTGAAGGTCAACGGCCGCACTGTGAGACAGCTTGGGACACAGGCCGAGTGGGGCCGCGATCAGATCCAGGTGGACGGTCGTGAAATCCCCGCTCCCCCTCAGAAGATCTATCTCATGCTCAATAAACCCTTCGGATACCTCTCCAGCCTCGATGACCCTGCCGGAAGGCCGTTGGTAACGGATTTGATCAAGGATATCCCGGAGAGGATCTATCCCGTGGGACGGCTTGACTTTGACAGTATGGGACTTCTCCTGATGAGCAATGACGGTGAATGGACCTACCGGCTCACCCACCCGCGCTACCAAGTTCCCAAAACCTATAAGGTTACCGTGAGAGGAGATGTCTCCAGTCAAGATCTCCTTGCCCTGAAAAAGGGAGTGATGCTTGATGATGGACCAAGCGGTCCCTCCAGCGTTTCCTTCATAAAGAGGGGTTCTGATAAGAGCTTGCTCCGCATGACCATCAAACAGGGAAGATCAAGACAAGTCAGGCGCATGTTTGATGCTGTAGAACGAGAGGTTATTCACCTGATACGCATAGGCTTTGGAAATCTGGTGCTTGGTGATCTCAAGGTGGGTCACTATCGTCATCTTGAAACCTCAGAGGTTCTCGGGCTTATGAAATCGGTGGGATTGAAATAGCTCTCCCTGAGCCGTTTTTTCAACTGGACCTCAGGAGGAGGACCTGAAGGTCTTTTTAAGACGCTTTCTCATAGGGCACTTGGCAAGCAACTCTTACATGGACGGCTATTTGGGGTTTGCGCCTCCAGAAGCCTTGGCGTTCTCTAATGGCTACCTTTAAACCCGAAATAGACGTCTATTTCCTCCGGCGTGTAGAGTGTCAGGTCCTCCACTTCCTTGTTCAAAGGCTGCCGGCAGGGAAACGTTTTTTTGTTTGCAAAGGGCCCAGGTTTGTAGTAGAAGTGACGGAGTAGAAAGAGCAGGACGGACTTTTTTCAGGTCCAATAGTGAAGACTTTGTGAGAAGTCTTCGACGTGCCCATGGACGGGCACGCAAATCAATGGGGTGCGAAGCAGCCGTTGATTTGAGAGGAAGCCGAAAATCACACTTTTCGGATTCCGAAGAGTAAAAAGTCCGGGACGGACTTTTTACGGGTCCATAGATAAGGGCGGTTAACTCAGCGGGAGAGTGCCATCCTCACACGGTGGAAGCCGTGGGTTCAAACCCCACACCGCCCACCACTAAATTAAAGGGGCTACGGGAGACAGGCCGTAGCCCCTTTTTTGATTTACCAGCATCGACAAATGATCACCAAGAATCACGATTCCATAAAATCCGAGCGCAAGATTCAAGAGCCTTCTGAATACAAAACGGCCCTGGTTCTCGCCCTCTCGGCAACCCATTTTATCCATGACATCTACTCGAGCTTCCTGGCGCCCCTCCTGCCCCTGCTCATCAAGAAACTCTCCATGTCATTGGCAGCGGCTGGTTTCCTTTCCACCGTCATGCAGGTCCCCGCCCTCATGAACCCCTATATCGGGACACTGGCCGACCGCACCAGTGTACGCGAGTTCATTGTGTTGGCCCCTGCCCTCACAGCTGTCACCATGAGCCTGATCGGCATGGCGCCCAATTATGGGGTGCTTTTGCTCCTTCTCCTGGTTGCGGGTATCAGTGTTTCTCTTTTTCACGTACCAGCTCCGGTGATGATCGCCAGGCTTTCGGGGCCCACAAAGGGCAAGGGCATGAGCTTTTTCATGACCGGGGGCGAGCTTGCCAGGGCACTGGGACCGCTGGCGGCTGTCGGTGCTGTTTCACTCTTCGGCCTGGAAGGCTTTTACCCGGTGATGATCGTAGGATTGGGCGCTTCAGCCTGGCTGCACCTGAAATTCCGAGACATACCCATAATGGTGGACGTTGCCGCCCGTTCTTCCATCCGAAAAACGTGGCGGGAAATGAGGTTTGTTCTTCTCCCCCTGTCGGCAATCCTGGCTGCACGAGGATTCATGTACGCCTCCATGACCGCCTTTCTCCCAACCTTCATGAAGGCCCAAACGGGCGATCTCTGGCTGGGCGGCATCTCGCTGACGCTTTTTGAGTTCTCGGGAGTCATCGGTGTGCTGACCGCCGGCTCCATCAGCGACCATTTCGGCCGGAGGAAGGTGCTTTTCGTCTCTCTCGTGGGGGCGCCTCTCAGTCTCTTTCTGTTCGCGGCCTTGGGGGGGTGGATGCGCTATGTGGCGCTGCTGTTCACAGGCTTCACCATTCTCTCAACCACCCCAGTCATGCTGGCCCTTGTCCAGGAACATGCGAAGGGAAGTCCATCGGCGGCGAACGGCCTCTTCATGATGGTTTCCTTTATTGCGCGTTCGGCCATAGTGGTTCTCGTTGGTGTCCTGGGGGACCATCTGGGTCTGAGGGCGACCTATTTCATCAGTTCCTTCCTGGGTCTCCTCGGCATTCCCTTTGCTCTGATGCTCCCGGAAAAGCGGAAGGCGTGAATTTCAGATAGGCACCCCGGCCGGATGGATCACTATCTGTCTTTTTTGAGAAGCGCCCTGATTTCCCGGATTAGAGTGTCATAATCATCCTCCGCTTCCCCGTTGTCCAGAAGAACTTCTCCCCGGAAATCCCTCTTAACCTGGGTGATCCCGGGGTATTTCTTTTCAACATTTTTTATGAAGGAAGACTGCCTCCGGGCGAATCTCAGGAGATCCCGACTCCGCTTCATGAGTTCTTTCTGTTGGATCGCCTTTCGAATGGTGATAGCCAGATCGTAAATGCGGCAGGGCTTGGTAAAGAAGTGGTAGATCTTTCCCTCGTTGATCGCGCGAACGGCACTCTCAATGGATGCATGGCCGGTGAGGATCATGCGGATCGTGTCCGGATATCTCTTCCGAACGAGAGCCAGGAATTCCGATCCCGGCATCCCGGGCATCATTTCGTCGGAAACGACTACGTCCACCTGCCTGCTCGCCAACACTTTCAGGGCCTCTTCCGCGGAATCGGCCATCAGGAGTTCGTAGGGTTCCATGCCCAAGGCCTCTTTCATCAGGCTCCGGGTGGACTGCTCATCGTCCACTATGAGAACGCTGTGTTTCATGCTGTCGGCTCCAGGGGGCTGGAACATTGCGGATCTTCCGTTCCGAACCATTCGGGGATTGGTTGTTCAAATCGTTGAAGGATACGAACGGCCTCCGAACGGGGGATCTTGATGTTCTGGCCGATCCGGTACGCCTTTATCTGGCCTTTCAGAAACCAGTTCCTGATGGTCTGCCTCGTGACCCCGAGAAGAACACCCAGTTCCCTTGTGGACAGGAATTTCATTTCACTTCCTTTCATCGCTGTCTCCCATGAAGAAAAGGATTTCTATTTCATGGGTTTTGCAATAAGAGTGCCAAATCGTCTTTTTCGCTCTTACTGCCCGGGCAGTCCCTGGGGGAGCCCCGGAAAGGAAGGTATTTGCCCACCGCCTGATTCATCGGAGAGACCTTGCGGGGATGACGGCATTCCTCCATCTCCTCCCGACGGAAGCAGCCCCTTCACCATATTCTGCAACATCGCGTTCTCTTCTCCCTCGTTCGCAGCCTGGACCAGCCTCTTCGCACGCTTGTTTTCAGGATCAACGTCCAACACCTGCTGGGCGATGAGTTTTGTCTTCGTATAGCGTCTCGCCTCGAGAGCGGCCTCGGCCTTTTCAAGGGCCAGATCTATCCGCCGTCTTCTTTCCAGGGCCCTTTGTGCCAGGTCTTCCAGCTTCTGTTTCATCGCCAGGGCTTCGGGGTCATCAGGATAGACCTTCAGGACATCCCGAGTCTCTTCCTCAGCAAGGCGATAGCGTTTGGCTTCGAAATGGGCCTTTGCCTGAGCGTTCTTGCGATCTGCAACCGTTCTCCGTTTCTTTTCCTTTGCCTTCGCCTCCTTCAATGCCTTTACCTTTTCCGCCGCCAAGGCCTTTCTTTGCTCTGCCTCGATCTTTGCCTTTTCTGCTTCTAAGGCCTTTTTTCGCGCCATCTCAACCTTTTCTTTTTCTGCCTGCAGCTGTTTTTGCGCGGCTTCGTTAGTCTCTGTTTTCGCGATGTTTTCAACAGGGGGTGCAGCCTTAGGAGTTTTCGCAACCTTTTTGTCAGGTAGAATCTCGGGTTTCTTTTCCGGTGGAGCTTCCACTTTTTGGAGAGTTGTCGATGCAGTTTCCGTTTTTTCCCGGTTAAGGGAAGTGGCAGAAGGCGTGGTTGTCACGGTCTTTGACGGTGCCTTTTGAGATTTCAGAAAATAAAAAGTCCCTGCCCCGGCCATGCCGATCACCAACAGAAGAACGATCAGGATAGCGGACCAGTTCCATTTTTCTGAGGCCTCGGGTCCAGCTTCCGCTTTCGCCGAGTCCACCTCGAGGGGGAGCGTTGCGAGGGTTTGGGTCTTTTTTTCTGCCAGTGAAGGTTCGGCAAGTCCCTTCGCAAGGGATTCCCAAAACGCCCCACAGGAGGGCCACCTCTCCTCGGGCTTTTTCTGAATGGACTTCAGTATGACCTCCTCAAGGGGTGCGGAAATAGCCGGCAGGATTTCCCGAGGCAGAGGAGGGAGTTTTTTCACGTGGGACTGCATGATCGTGAACAGGCTGTCTTCTCCCTCAAAGGGAAGTTTTCCCGTGACCACCTGGTAGAGCGTGATCCCCAGGGAATAGATATCGGATGCCGCAGTGATGGGATGGGCTTTGGAGGCCAGGACCTGTTCGGGAGACATGTAGTAGGGGGAGCCTATTCCCAGGCCCGTGGTGGTCAGGGTAGCCTCGAAATTGTTTCCGAGAAGCCGGGCAATACCGAAGTCCGTAATCTTCACTTCGCCCTGTTCGTTTATCATGATGTTTCCGGGCTTCAGGTCCCGGTGCACAATTCCCAGGCTGTGGGCATGGGCGATGCCGGAGAGAACCTGTTGAAAAATCGCCTTTACCTGCCCGTACGGCAGCGGTCCGCCGACCTCCTTGATGATCTCCGAGAGGGTCTTGCCTGCCACGTATTCCATCACGATATAGTAATGACCTTCCGATTCCATGAAATCGTAAAGCGTCACGATATTGGGATGGCGCAGCCGGTCCATAACCTCGGCCTCCCTGAAGAACCGTTCATTGAAGGAAGCGTCGCCCTCCAGTGTGGCCGAGAGCATCTTGATGGCGACCATGCGGCGGGAGAGGCTCTTATGCTGACCCTTGTAAACGACGGCCATACCGCCCTTCCCTATCATCTCAAGGATATGGTAGTTTCCCAGTTCCTTCCCTGTCATGTTTTGGGCTCCTTAACTTAAGGGCTCTAGGAGAAATGCAAAAGTTTTCAATCAAATAGAGAATGCATGCAGCATATCGTTCTCACCCGGAAATCTCAAGAGCAATTTCTTTTTTTCCCACTGGTCATTTCGCAAACTGAAGCGCGTTGATCCACTGCGGGAGGGCCGGTGCATTCCTTTCCGGCAGGAATATGCAAAGGCTTAAGGCACAAGGTGTAAGGTTTAAGGCCTACGAACCCACAGTCCCTCCCTTGAGGGATGCGACGGATTGCAGAAGATAAATAGGATGGCGAAAGGAATGATGGCTTCGTTGGAAGCCATCAAATTCCGGCTTCAAACCGTTGAATCATTGACCTCGACAAGGGAGGGGTCGTAATCGGTGGGCTTTTCATAACCCAAGAGGTTCAGGAGGGTTGCCGCCACGTTGGAGAGGCCTGGTTTTTCCAAGTCGGCCATGTGATATTCATTCCCGTAGAAAGGATCGAAAATGGTAAAGGGAACGGGGTTGAGGGTGTGGGCCGTCTTGGGGGTTTTCCGTCCCTCGCTGTCTGTTGTGAACATGACATCGGAATTGCCATGATCAGCGGTGACCACGGCGATCCCTTTCAGGTCCTCTATCACCCCAAGCAGTTCTCCCAGGCATCTATCCACCGTCTCGACCGCTTCTATGGCTGCACGCATGTTGCCCGTGTGGCCCACCATGTCCCCGTTGGCGAAATTGAGGCGCCCAAAGCGGTATTGTCCGCTCTTGAGCAACTGAATGGTCCTGTCCTTTATCTCAACGGCCTTCATGCGGGGGGCCCGGTCGAACACGATGCGATCCGAAGGGATTTCAATGAAGGTCTCGAGGTCCTCATCGATATACCCGGAGCGGTTCCCGTTCCAAAAGTAGGTCACATGCCCGAATTTCTGTGTCTCGGAGATGGCAAAAGAGGTGATACCCTCGGCGCAGAGGTATTCGCTGACCGTGCGGTCTATGGTCGGCGGTTCTACCAGGAACCGGGGAGGAATATGAAGGTCTCCGTCGTATTCCATCATCCCGGCGTAAAGGATATCCGGCAGGGGCCCCCGCTCAAATTCGCCGAATTCTTTTTCGGTAAAGGCCCGTGAAATCTCAATGGCACGATCACCCCTGAAATTGAAAAAGATCACCGCATCCCCATCCTTGATCCTTCCCACGGGGATCCCGTCACCGTTCACCACCACAAAAGGATCCAGGTACTGGTCGGTTACCGCGGGGTCTTCGGCGTAATAGGTCCTGACCGCCTCGGAGGCTGAAGGAAAACCACGCCCTATCCCCAGGACATGTGCCTGCCATCCCCGCCTCACGATCTCCCAATCCGCTCCATAACGGTCCATGGTGACCTTCATGCGACCTCCACCGGAGGCGATACGGTAATCGAGCCCGTGTTTTTCCAAGAGGGTCAGCAGTTTGTCCTCTGTCGGGATCACATAATCCAGGGCGGATTTTTCTCCCACGTCCCTGCCATCCAGCAGTCCGTGTACCCTGACCTTTTTCATTCCCTGTGAGGCACACCTGTCCAGGAGGGCGTAGAGCTGTTCAATGTGGGAATGGACGTTCCCGTCCGAAAGGAGACCCAGGAAGTGAACAGTCCCTCCTTTCATGCTCCGCTCAACGATGTCCTGCCAGAGGTCAGTCTCGAAGATCTTTCCCGTTTCTATGGCCCGGTTTACCAGCAGGGCGCCCTGCTCGAACACACGGCCGGCCCCGAGGGCATTGTGGCCCACCTCGCTGTTTCCCATGTCGGCGTCGGTAGGCAGTCCCACGGCCGTTCCGTGCGCACGGAGTTCACAGTACAGTCTGGAAGCACAAAGCTGATCGAGATTCGGGGTGCCGGCCAGGTACACGGCGTTTGCCTCATCCTGAGCACCTATGCCCACCCCGTCCATGATGACCAGAAGGAGCGGCCCCTTTCGCCCGGGAAACCCTTTCAATTTGTCCAGTTTCAGTTTCATGGGACACAGAATAACACGGAGATCGGTCTTTTCAAAGACAAAAGCTTGAAACAAGGTGCCGTCATGTCCTATAAAGGAACGATGGTAGAAATCCGGGTTAGCTGGAGGGACAAAGAAAAGAAGTAATTGCACTTGGATCACTCGGCGAATCAGTTTCAGGTCTTCATGCCTATCATGAGGCGAGGCAAATTCCAGAGGATAATTTTCAAAAACCGGATGCTTTGGCTTATAAATTGGAAAATGGATTACTGAGACTTGTAGAAAGTCTGAAATACAAGCGCGAAAAAGGAGAGTGGACGGATCACTTGATGGTCAAGGAAAGTAACGCAGTTTATGAAAAGGTATAACCCAATGCTCCAGTACTCCAATACTCCAACATTGCAGAAAAAGCAAAAGGAGAAAAGAAAATGTCCCAACACATCGTAATCATAGGCGCGGTGGCGCTTGGACCCAAAGTCGCCTGCCGTTTCAAGCGGTTGGAACCGGAATCAAAGGCAACCGTGATCGACCAGGTCAAGATGATTTCCTATGGAGGGTGCGGAATCCCCTACTTCCTCTCAGGAGATATTAGTGATCCGGCACAACTTCAGGCCACCAGTTTCAACATGCTCCGTGACGAAAAATTCTTTGAGAAGGCCAAATATGTCCGGGTCCTCACCGGCACAAGGGCTATTGCCATTGACCGGAAAAATCGAAACGTGCTGGTCCGCTCTCTCGAAACGCACAGGGAAGAAACAATCCCCTATGACAAACTGGTTATTGCGACCGGAGCCCTGCCGAATCGGCTTTCCGTCCCGGGCGCTGGCCTGAACGGAGTCTTCACCGTTTCCAACATGAAGGATGCCATTAACATCAAGGAACAGATTGCCGGCGGCAAGGTGGAAAGGGCGGTTGTTATCGGCGCTGGGGCCATCGGTCTGGAAGTGGCCGAAGCCGTTGCGGATCTTTGGGGCATTGAAACCACCGTGGTAGAGATACAGGACCAAATCCTCCCGGGCACCATAGGCCCGATCATGGCCGGTATGGCTCAGCACCACATGGAGGAAAACGGTATTTCCTTTCATCTGTCCGAACGAGTACGGGAAATAACAGGTCGGGACCGGGTGTCAGGAGTCATTACCGATGGGAGAACCCTCGATGCCGACCTGGTCATTATGGCGGCGGGTGTCAGGCCCAACGCTGCCCTTGCCGCCGAGGCAGGACTTGAAATTTCCCCGAGAGGGGCAATCGTCGTAAATGAACGCATGCAGACCTCGGATCCCCTGGTTTATGCAGGTGGAGATTGTGCCGAGGTCCCCAATCTCGTGACCGGGTGTCCGGCTTACTACCCATTAGGTTCCATGGCCAACCGCCAGGGCCGGGTCATCGGAAGCAACCTGGCAGGTGGAGACGCCCGATTTGAAGGCGCGGTGGGGAGCTTCATCATCAAACTGTTCGACATCTCTGTTGCCAGCGCGGGCCTGTGCCTCGCATCGGCTGAACAGAACGGGTTTGCGGCTGTAAGCGGATTTATGGCCCAGCTCGATCACGCGCATTTCTACCCGGAAAAAGACATCATGTATCTTGAGATGGTGGCGGAGAAAGAAAGCGGGAGGGTCCTGGGGATCCAGGGGCTTGGAAACAGGGGGGAAGGGATGATGGCGAGGATCTGCGCCGTGGCAACCACTCTGAAATATCGACCCACGGTGGCGGATATCAGCAATATGGAGATCCCCTATTCCCCGCCCTTTTCTTCGGCTATGGATATCGTGAACGCCCTTGGTAACACCATGGAAAACATCCTGGCCGGTAAAGATCGGGTGATCGATGCGGATCAGTTCGCGGAGTGGTGGAAAAAGCGGGACAATGGAGAGACCTTTTTCCTGGACTGCCGGGGTTTGGGGAACGCTGAGCCTTTTGTTAAGAAATACCCGGAACACTGGAAGTCCATTCCCCAGGATGAACTCAGGGACCGGATCAACGAAGTGCCCAGGGACAAACGGCTGGTGCTGATATGCAATACGGGCGTGCGATCCTACGAGGCCCAGGTCTTTCTGGATCAAGTGGGCCTGCGGGACAGCCACAACCTCCAGGGAGGCATGGCTGCACTCAAAAAATGGGGGCTGGAATTGTAGCAAGAAATCCAGGCCCTGATGACCCGATATTGTTTGAGGCCCTGAAGTGGGTTGTTTATCCGTTTTTTGTATAATACGACAAAATGAGGATTAGGAAAGACGGGACCGGATCCGGATCGGATGCGGAGCCGGTAGGAGCCATAATATGATGATGTATATTGACGGAAATTCATTGACCATCGGCGATGTCACCCGGGTGTGCCGCCAGGGTGCGCGGGTGGCGCTGGATGAAAGAGCAAAGGCAGGAATGGAAAAATCCAGGGCCTTTGTTCGGAAGATCGTACAGGAAGGCCGCACCGTATACGGCATTACCACGGGAGTGGGAGAGCTGGCAAACCAGTTCATTCCCCCCGAAAAAGTTGAAAAACTCCAGCAGAATCTCATCAGGAGTCACGCCACCAACGTGGGCACCCCTTTTCCTGAGGACGTGGTGCGGGGAATTATACTTCTCCGGGCCAACGCCCTTGCCAAAGGCTTTTCCGGCGTCCGTGTTCTCCTGGTGGAGACCCTCCTGGCGCTGCTGAACCAGCGGGTCTGTCCCTACATCCCTGCCCAGGGTTCCGTGGGCGCCAGCGGCGACCTCTCACCGCTGGCACATCTGGCCCTGGTGCTCACCGGCGAGGGTGAATGTATGGTGACCGGCCAACGGGTACCCGCTGAACAGGTCATCGGGAAGGCAGGCATTGAACCCCTCACGCTGCAGCCCAAGGAAGGACTTGCACTGATCAACGGGACCCAGGTCATGGCGTCCCTGGGTTGCCTCGTCACAACGGAAGCCCACCTTCTGATGAAGAACGCCCAGATCGCCGGCGCCATGAGCCTTGAGGCCCTCAAGGGGACGTCAAAGGCCTTTGACGATAAGATCCACCGGGTTCGCCCGCACCCCGGACAAATACGCTGCGCCTCCAATATGCGAAAGCTGGTGGCCGACAGCGCCATCATCGCTTCACACAAGGATTGTGAAAAAGTCCAGGACGCCTATACCCTACGGTGCATCCCCCAGGTCTACGGACCCATATTGGAAACCATTGATTACGCACGGCGGGTCCTGCAGATAGAAATCAATTCCGCCACGGACAACCCCCTGGTCTTTCCCGAAACCGGGGAGGTCATATCCGGGGGCAACTTTCACGGAGAACCCCTGGCCTTTGTCATGGATTATCTCGGCATCGCCCTCGCTGAAATCGGAGACATCTCGGAAAGGACCATAGACAGACTCGTGAATCCCCATGTGTCGGGTCTGCCCCCGTTCCTTGCCCATGACAGCGGTCTCAATTCGGGCTTCATGATCTCCCAGTACACGGCGGCATCCCTGGTCTCTGAAAACAAGGTACTTGCCCACCCCGCAAGCGTCGATTCCATCCCCACATCCGCGGGCCAGGAAGACCACGTCAGCATGGGAAGCATCGCGGCCCGCCACGCCTGGGATATCCTCCACAACGTGGAGTATGTGGTGGCCATTGAAATGCTCACGGCAGCGCAGGGAATGGATTTTCATCCGTTCAAGCCGGGCAGAGGGACGGAAATCGCCCATCAGATCATCAGGAAACATGTCCCCCACCTGGATGAAGACAGGCCCATGTATGGTGATATCGAAAAGGTCCGGGGACTGGTTGTTTCCGGTGAAATGGTGGATGCGGTGGAAAAGACCACCGGCAGGCTCGATTAACAAGGAGGTCAGCCTTGACATCAGAGACCCGCTATACAGAACGGGTCGCCTTCAGTTTGTCTCCCAGCCCCTGCAAATTTTCGCCATTTGGTTGTATCTGTGTTTTGTTTTGAGGTTAATCCCAAATCGACAAACTGCTTAGGATCCTAAGCACAAGATCAAAATATCTAGGCTATCACCAAGGCTTTTAGTAAAAGGCATGTCACACAAGTGGTGCCTGGCTTTTTATGGCTACCAAATGTATACTTGATTTCCCAGTGACTAAAGGTTTATGCAAATAATCATAACCCTCAAAAAGCGCTTGGAAGGAGTGTGAACGGCAAGATATAGGAAGCAGTATCTGCTGATATAATATGGTATTATCCAAAAAATATGTAGCGTTAATATGCAGAAGTTTTTTTGCTTAATACAATGTGTTAGGCCGTATGAGGAAAGGGATAGCATGACTTCAAGTGATCCGGGGGTGCCATGAAGATATCATTGATGGACCGCAGCTTGTACTTCAAGGGGCTGCTGCTTCTCATCCGCAAGGATCAGGTGGTTGCGGAGGAAGAAAGAGAGTTGATGATGCGTATCGGTCGGTTGTTCAGCTTTGAGAAGAGGTTCTGCCAGGAGGTAATCGATGAGATCCTGACCAACCGGCATGTGGTTGATGAACCGCCCCTTTTCTCAGAACCAGCTATTAGCCGCTGCTTTATTCAGGATGGACTGAAACTATCCCTGGTGGACGGGCACATACACGACAGTGAATGGCAATGGTTGAAGGCTGTTGCGGCGAAGAATAACCTTGATCAGAATTGGTGTGAAGCACTGCTTCAGGCAACTTCGGATCAGGCAGGGGGGGATCTGTGGGATGCGCTGGAAGCAGAGCGTTTTGTGTGGGAGTGAACCGGGAGATCGCGTCCGAGATTGATCAGCACGCAGCATTGCCGAACGTTGCTTTTGCAGCGGAGCGCAAAAAGCCGCGCCCGCTGAAAAGCAAAGTTATTTGCAAATCTTTGAACCTGAGTGGCACCGAAAAGTAACGAATTTTATTCAATCCTTAAGCCCATGCGAACACTTTTGAACGTTACCAATGTATTATCCAACAGCTCGATTTTGGTTCGGGAATAACTTATTAATACCATCACTATTCGAAACTTGATCGCTTCATCCAATAGCAATAAGAAAGGGGTTAAGCTGTATGGCCTAACCCCTTGATCTTGTTGGTGCCTGGGGCGAGAATTGAACTCGCATGGTAACATGTACCGAGGGATTTTAAGTCCCTTGCGTCTACCTATTCCGCCACCCAGGCATGTTCTGTATTCTTCACTTTCACGAGCCGTGTGTCAAGGTTCAACTGTATCAGCGCAGATAGATGGGGTTGGAAAAAATCCATGGCCTCCAGCCAAAAAGCGGAACGAACTTTTCCGCTTCGACCCGGTATACCCCTTTCCGCCTTATTTGGACCCGAACGTTACGGCTTCTCCACTCACCGGTCTTCTCCCCGTTTCTCACCAACCGTATCTTGCAGGATGCCGGACAGTGAAGGACAATGCGCCCCGGTTCGAAAGCGTATTCCTCGCCCATGTGCCATGTCTCCCCGGAAATGCTCCGATAAACAAAGGAAAACCCCCTGGCAGATTCCAGGCCGTCATGGGCGATAAAGAGCCGTCCCTGCCCCATGGTCCGGAAGATCTGCGCTTTGGCCTTTGATGAATTACGGGAAAGGGGCTCCTTGAGCAGAAGATGCAGGTCGATGGTATTCAGGAGGGTCCGGTAACTGAATGGTCTGAAGCGAAGTGGCCCCCAGGCGAACAGGCCGCCGTGCGCGTCCGAGCCACCTATGGCTACGACCCTCCTCTCCTGGCACTTCCGATCCCAGAATGCCAGGGTTTCCCTGCTGGGCCCCCTGAGACTTGCCTGTTTGAAGAGGAGGCAATACAGGCCATGAACCGGGGTGCGCACCCGTTCCTTCCACCGAGACATGTAGTTCCAGATAGAGATTCCGGTGTATCCCTCCACTTGGAGATCGTTCCAGGTATACGCGGTAGAGTGGTCCTTGAACGGCATTCCCTTTTCAAAGGGGTGAGCCAGGAATCCGAGGCCCCCTTGGGCCTTCACCCGGTTGATGACCTCCTGGGGGGTAAGACCTTTCCCGCGAATCATTTCCCGGATATTGAAGGCCAGATAGTGGTGGTATCTCCCGCCAATTTCAAGGCCCATGAGTGTAAAAGTCTTCCCATGGAAACCTTCCTCTTCCAGGTGCAGGGAATCGGTCATGGAATCGTGGTCGTTCAGGGCAATGAAATCAACCCCGTTTTCAGATGCCGCCCTTGCTATTTCGGCAACACCGCTCCCGCCGTCTGAATAGCGGGAATGGATATGCACGTTGCCCACGTATTCGAAGAATTCCCGGTTATTCATTATCCTCCAGGGACTGTAGTCCCATATTCATGGGTTTCCGGATTACAAAGATGCTGATGACCAGTACGGAGGCGAAGGAACCCGCCACAAAAAACCAGACCGGCGTGGAAACCGCAGTTCCGTTCACCTGGGCCGAAAAGAGAAGATAGACAGGTCCTGCCTCCAAGACGATCACCGCAGCAACATAAAGGGTGCTTATCATCATGAAGAGCAGCCCGCCGAATCCCGTGGCGACTTTGGCAATATTCTCGAAACCGAAATCCGGGTATCTCGCGCCGAGTCCTACCCCAAGGGCCACAATACCCGGAATCAGGAACAGCATGGTTATCACGGAGAGCATCATGGCAAAAGAGCTAACCTCGAGAAGCAGGTTGGTCAGGACCACGAGTACCTCCCCCAGGACAAGCATCGGCGGGAGAAAGAGGAGATACTTTCCCCAGAGGAGCCGTTTCAGGGAAAGCGGCGAACAGCGGATCATCCAATAGGCACGCCCTTCCCCGCTGATGGAGGGAAAGGCAAAACGGGCGGAAATAGCCGATACCACGAAGCCCACAAGACCCATATTCAGGAAGGCGAGTTCGTTCTGGAGGAAATCAAGGCGAATGGGGCTCCTGTCCAGGGGAAGGGCCGAGAAATTGTAGAGATAGACCACCACCAGGGCCCCGAGCAAAAGCAGCTGGCTCCACTGGGTGTTGTCCCGAAAAAAGCTGCGTACATCCTTGGCCATGAGGGCCCCCAGATCCCTTCCAAAGACACGGAAAGCTACTCCGTCGAAGGCCCTGAGCATAATTTTTCCGGTCCCCTTCTTTCGATTTGCCTCCTGGGATTTGGAAAATCCGTCAAAATAGAGGGTTCCCGACGCCCAAAGGTTGAATACGGCAAGAGAGCCAGCCGTTGACCAGGCCAGTCCACTGTTGAACATCAGGGACTCCCCGCTTCCACGACCGAAGGTATTCCAGAGGGCATCGCTGATCCACCGGGTGGGCAGATAGGGGGAGTCCGTTGCCCGAAGGGTAGATAGGTATTCGGACACTGAAAAGAAGGCACCCGGATCCAGCATCCTCTCGGGCCTGAGAAAACGGAAAACGAGGTAGAGTGCGACGCCCATCAGGAGGCTGAGAAACAGCACAATATCCCTCGTACGATTGGCCGGAAAAATGGAGACAAGTGCCATGATGATCAGGAGCCCTATTCCGCCGGCAATGAAAACCATGGCCAGGTTCATATGAATGAGCGTCACATAGAAAGAAAATCCGGGCCGGTAGACATAGGCGTAAGCCATGAAGACAGGTAACCCGAATACCAGGAGCATCCAGGAACTGTCCAGGAGGGTGTACACGGCCCGCGAGGCGAAAAGCTCCTCAACGGGGGCCGGTGCGGCGTGGCAGAACTCCAGATCATTGGAAAGATAAAGATTGCTCAGTCCACTGATAATATTGCTGAAGACAAGGAGAGAAAACAGGGTCAAGAGGATCATGTTCAAGAGTTTGTGCGCGAGAAAATCACCGAGCATTTCCACCGATTGAAAATAGAGGAGAGTCTTGCAGGAAAGAAAAAAGAGGACTAGGAGAAAACAGACACCCATGGCACCCAGGATAAAGGCCTTCTTCCTGGACTTCCCCTCTTTGCGAAGTACCCGGTTCCGGAAACCGAATACTTTAGGTCTCAGAAACGTGAGCAGCATCATGTGATTTCGAATTTCCTTTTGTGAGACTCAGGAACAGGCTTTCCAGATTGCCATTCCCACCGGCCTTTGATTTCAGGACTTCAGGAGGACCCTGTGCGATGATCTTGCCGGCTTGAATAATGGCAATTTCATCACAGAGTTCCTCCGCCACTTCAAGGGAATGGGTGGACATGAAAATGGTGGTACCCGCCCTCGCCTCACGCCTGAAGATGTCCTTTACCAACCTTGCGCCGCTCGGATCCAGGCCCACCATGGGTTCGTCCACAATGAGCACCTGTGGTCGATGAAGCAGGGCGGCGCACATCACGAGCCGTTGTTTCATGCCGTGAGAATACCCTTCCACGAGTTCGTCTCTTCTATCCTCAAGCCCGAAAAGCTCCAGGAGCCGAAGGATCTCTTTTTCCAGGACAGGGGTCTTGTCCAATGCGTAGAGATCGGAAACGAAACGGAGAAATTCCACGGCCGTCAGCTTTTCATACAGGAAGGGATGGTCGGGAATAAAGGCCATGTTTTTCTTGACTGCCGTGGGCTCCCGTGACAGGTCCCGCCCACCCAGGAGGATCCTGCCTTTTGTGGGTTTGAGCACCCCGGCCATCATCTTGAGGGTGGTGGTTTTTCCGGCGCCATTGGGCCCAAGGAACCCGTAAAGCACCCCCTTCCCTACAGACAGGTTGATGCCGTCAACAGCACGTATACTCTTAAAGTACTTTGTAAGTTCAATCAGTTCGATCATATTTATAATTCAATACTTTGATCTTCAGCTTTCCGAACAGCGCAATGATCGCCGTTTGACTTTCCAGGTTTCCCCGGGCAAGCGTAATGTGGGTTGCGTCCGCCGGCATTTGGTTCAAGGTCGCGTCCATGCTCAACCATCGGCCCAGGTAGCCTTCGGTCCATGCATGGTAGTAAAACCTTCCCTTCACATACACCAGTCCTGCGCAAACCCTTGCGGGAATTCTCGATGCCCGGAGCAACGCCGCCAGGAGCACGGCATGCTCATTACAATCACCCACAAGCTTCTCCAGGACCTCTTTCGCGCTTGGCACCGACACCACAGGGCGCTTATCCACTTTCAAATAGACCCAGGTCATGAGTCTTCTCGCCACTCTAACGGGATCACGTTCAGCACCCGCAATCTCGCGGGCCATATTTTGCACCCCCGGATCGTCACTTTCAATGGTGAGTTCCGGTATAAGGTATTTTCCGATTTCCTCCGAAGGATTCGTGTAAGGCGGGGAATAGGAACCGCTTGCAGGCAAATCTTCGGCGATTACTTCCAAGTCCCCGTTCCTATGGTAGTGTTGCCGTTCCCCACTCAGGACGGTGGTATCGAAAGAAGTTTCCTCCAGACCTTTCAGATTCAGTTTCAAGTAAGTCAAATGTCTCGGCCTTGGAAGACCCCTGTCCGGTTTAAGGGAAACCAGTTCGTAGAAATCTCCCCCCCCTCCGGAGATGTTTTTTGAGGCCTGGCTCGGGTTTGAACGCACCAGGGTCATTCCCAATAGCCCGGTTTCCTTCAGAATATTGCCCTTGTCGTCGAGCCAGAAAAAGGCCGGTTGTCCCATGATCTCCGTTTCGAGACGAAGAGTCTTGTACTGGATCCCATGAATTCTGATTTTTTCACGACCCGAGATTCGGATCACTATGGTTTTTCGCGACAAGGTCGAAGGATCAAAAAAAGGAATGCGGAAGGACTTTCCCAACTCGAGATCCGTTCTCCGAAAGTAGTAGTTGAGAGAAGCGCCGAGAAAAAGCGGTCCTTCCAGTCTCATTTTTCTATCGGGGCTTCCTTTTCGCTTTATAATCAACTCTTCCCGGCCCACCTCTCCGGTGATCTCAAAATGGGTGAAACCGGAGCGCATACTGAAGCGAAAGTGCTTCAGCCGGAAATTGTTGTCCACGAGTGCTTGGGTTTCGCTGCGAATCAGGCTCGGTCGGCCAAGGAGGTTGAGGTGGAGGAAAAGGGTATCATGGATGGCATATCCTGTGTCCAGGGGTTGAATCTGATTAACGGAGTATCCAATTTTCTTCCTGTTGAGGAATACTTCCATCCATGCCCGTTCAGGTTCCCTTATCTTGGTTTCGGCAGCAATCTTATTTTTAGTTTTATTATCAATAGAATAATCGGTATTGTTAGCTGTATTTTTTAAAACAAGAGCACCCATCATCACCAGCCAGAAGGCCACGATAATTGTTCCGGTTCCCCGAATGAGAAACGTCTTTTTTCTGTTGTGACATCTATCTTGTGAGGTATTCATAGGTGTGGCATTCAGTGCCGATGGGAAACAGCGCTGGTCTTGTATTGCTGAACAAATGGGAGATTACAGGGGATGACCGATTTTTTCAAGCAGACGACGTGAGTTTTTCATCAGCACATCCAGGCTGCCCGCCGGAAGCCCTGCCCCCTCAACGACTTTTCTGGCCATTTCCCTGGTCAGGATATCTCCCGGCGCGTGGGTATCTGAATCCAATACCAGATCAGCTCCCGTCTCTCGTGCCAGTTTGGCCACGTGTCCGTTTGAGAAGGCGTGCCCCGGTCTTCCGGTGATTTCGAGAAAAATCCCCTTTTCCGCGGCAAGCGCCGCCTCTTCGGGGGTAATGAGTCCGGGGTGGGCCAAGATGTCGATCCCGGCTTCCAGCCCTGCCCTTCCGGTACCCGGTGCGACGGGTTCCACAATGGTCTCGCCGTGCAGCACGACCAAAGCCGCCCCCAGCTCCCTCGCTCGGTTCACGAGATCCCCGATCAGAGAAGGTGGAACGTGGGTCAATTCGACACCCGGTATGACCTTGACCGACTGGGTCCTGTTGAGATCTCCGGCCACTTTCACGATCCTAGGGATGACAAAATCAAGTGTGGATGAATCAACGTGATCCGTTATGGCAACAGCCGCATACCCAAAGGCTTCGAACCTTCTGACCAGTTCCGAAGGAATCAGTACGCCATCGCTGAATAATGAATGGGTATGCAAGTCTATCATTTTGCGCTACATCTTGTATTTTCCGAAATCTTCGGGGTTGAGGCTTTCCAGAATTTCCTGCCACTTCTTACCCTGTTCGGACTTGTCTTCAGGTTCGGCTTTGAGGTCAATCTGGCTGGATTTTTGAATAACCTCCTCGGCTACGAATATCGGCGCATCAACACGCAGGGAAAGGGCCAGGGCATCGCTTGGCCTGGCGTCTATTGACATTTCCTTCTCACCATGACGGAAATGAATGAGTGCGTAGTAGGTGTTATTCTTGAGATCAACAACTTCAATCTTCAGGACTTTCAGGCCAATCATTTCCATAATGTTTTTGAGCAGATCATGGGTCATGGGTCTTGAAAATCTAATTCCTTCAAGTTCACTGGCAATGGCGGTTGCCTCCAGTAGGCCGATCCATATGGGCAGCGTCTTTTCGCCATCGATTTCTTTCAATATGACGATAGGGCTGTTAGTAAGTGGGTCCACGGTCAATCCGGATATGACCATCGGTTTGAACATAACTTCCTCCATCCGTTCCATGTGCTTTAAGAAGCAGTATTTGAATCTCATTTTTAACCATAGCGGGTATTTTGTCAATACAACTTTGATGATTCAAGCAACCATCAACGCTTCCTGGAAAAGCAAGCATACAGTTCAACGACGCAGAATGCACCCCGCGAATACGGGATGTTACGGGATCGGTTTCCACCGTACCGTCAACCTTCCTGTCTGGAGATTGTATTTTCTGGTTTCTTGCTGTTTTTACTCAAGATATTTCATTGATGTTCCGATTTATATTAAAAGTTGCATGGTTTCTCCTAATTTATCTGTCGCATGAAAATGGAAGGATCCGTTTGAGAAAAAGGTCCAAGAAAATGCCGGCTAGGCAACAAAGGGCCACCTTAAACGGCGAGGCAGATGGATATTGACAACGGGCCTGTACCCGTCTAAAGATATGAGAATATGGATCGCTTCTCTAAATCGTTTTCAAAAGTCCGTTTCATGAAATCACGATCGGGGTTCACCCTTATTGAACTTGCCGTGGTCCTGGTCATTGTGGGTATTATCGTTTCGGTGATGGCCACAGTACTCCCCTCTCTTATTCAGTCCGCCAAGATAAAAAAGGCACAGGCCATTCTGGAAAAAATCGATTATGCCGTGGAAGGCTACACCCTTGCGAACCATCGGTTGCCTTTTGCAGACAGTGACGGAGACGGTCAGGAAAACAGTGGAGTCTACCTTGGAGACGTGCCCTACCTCACCCTGGGTATCTCTTCCGCCGTGGACGCCTGGGGAAATGCGATCAAGTACGGCGTCTATGATACCCTGACGGCCACCTTTGCCAATGCCAGTGCCTTCTGTGCTGCCATCAGCAGTGCTTCTATTGCCGGGTTTGACGCAAGCAAGGTCTATACCACCAGCGCTGATCATCTGAGCGGTGCCGGTTCCGGCAATTCCTCGAATCAGGCCTATGTCATCGCCAGCAGCGGACAGAAGGATCTGGACGGTTCCAATGGCTTCTTTGACCTGGGAAACGGTGAAAACACGGCCGGAAATCCGGGATTCAACGCATCCAACAGGATACAATCCACCTCCTACGATGATCTTTCGCGGGCCCTTTCTCTCAACGAACTCAACCAGAAGAATTGTTCAGGGAGCGGCGGTTCGAGCGGAGGCGGAGGCCCTTCAGGTGTTGAAAACACGAACGCCCTCTGTGGCGACGGAATTGATAACGACGGAGACGGCTTTATCGATTGTTATGATCAGGACTGTTGTTCCGCCGGCCTGACCGTTTGTCCCCAATGTCCCCCTTCCACGAACGTCCAGATCAATACCAGCACTATGGCGGCCGGAACAATGGGCGAGAGCTACACGCACACCTTTCTGGCTACAGGCGGTTCGGGTTACTACTACTGGTACCTGGACGGCATCGCTCCCAACATCCCGGGCCTGACCATCAGCCTCTGGAACGGCACCCTCAGCGGCACCATCGACAACTGTGCCGGGAGCTATGCGGTCAATGTACGGGTGGAGGACCGCTATGATGCCTCCAAGACCGATTCTCATGCCTTTACCCTGTCGGCCGCGAACGGAACGCTAACCGTAACGCCCTCACCCAACGGTGGTGGCGCCGGAAACCCCGACTTTACCGTAGACGGTTCCACCTTTGCACAGGTCTTTACTATAAACGGCGGGCACGTTGGGGACTTCAACTGGACGATCAACTGGCAGGGAGGCGACCCGGGAGGTTTCCAGATCAGCGATCAGTCGGAAACGGAAGGAAAACTATCCAAGAGCGCGGCCACGACACCGGGCAACTTTACCTTTACACTCACGGCCACGGACGCCACCTGCCCCACCAACACCTTCACCACCAATTCCTATTCCGTTACAATTACCCCCGTGGGGGCCGCGGCGCCCTATTCAGCCAATCTTACCGCCGAATGGCGACTCGATGAATGCTCCTGGAATGGGACCCCTGGAGAAGTGGCGGATTCAGGAGATAAGGCCCTGGACGGAACGGCCGTGGGAGATGCTACAACGGCCGGGACAGGCAGGTTCTGCAGGGCGGGCCTCTTTGACGGCAGCGGTGATTACATGAAGGTGGACAGTACCAGTGACCTGAAACTCACCACCCCGTTTTCCATTGCACTGTGGGTGAAAGTAAACAATACACCTCCGAGTTGGGCACGTCTTGTGGGTAAAGGAAGTTCCACCAACAGAAACTACGGCATCTGGCTCAACAGCGCCGGTCAGATCCTGTTCCAGATTTATTCCAACGGGGGCACAGGACAGACTTACGGCACAGGGGTCGTAAACGACGGCAGGTGGCATCACATTGTCTGCGTATATGACCTTGCCACGCTGAAGGTCTATATCGACAATGGCCTTCCGGTTTCTGTCAACTACGCCCAGATCCCTCGCACCTCGGATGACCCCTTGACCATAGGGGGTACGGATTGGGGTAATTATTTTGATGGGATGATTGATGAGGTCATGCTCTTCAACAAGGCACTTCCCGCTGACTCGGCCACCGAAACAAGCGTGAAAACCATCTACGAGCTTACACGACCCACCTGCTCGGGCAGCTGTTACACGCCGCCTATTGCAGAATACCGGATGGATAATTTCCCGTGGACCGGTGCTGCCGCCGGGGAAGTGGTGGACTCGGGAAGCGGGGGAAGCAATGGGATTGCGGCAGCCGAAGGGTCAGGCACGATTCCAACCCAAACCGATCCGTTGAGTGGAAAAGTATGCCGGGCCGGTATCTTTACCCGTGTGGACGACAATAACGGCGGTTATTTAGACCTCGGCGATCCCACAGACGGTGATCTCGATCCCGGCACCAGCCCCTGGACCATCTCGGCGTGGATCAAGTGGAACGGAGCCGCCGGTGACAATATTATATACAACAAGGAAAACCTCTATGAGGCAAGAGTAAACGGGGGGTATCTCCAATATGCCTGGCGACCCCACTGGGCTTGGGACGGCGGGACATCCTTTCCGGTCACCACCGATACGTGGACCCATGTTACGCTTGTCTACGACGGCCACCAGCAGGTGCTCTACAAGGACGGAACCCAGGTCTATGCGCGGAATCAGACCGGGGCCATGGGGACAACCACCAGCAAGCTGCTCATCGGTGCCAGGGGGAGCAGTTCTCCCAGATACTTCTTCGGGGGGCAAATCGATGAAGTGAGGATTTACAACCGGGGGCTCGCTGAAAATGAAATCCAGGCGGATATGACGGCCACCCACACCTGCCCCTGATTCCCGGCCCGGATATACCGGAACTTATCTTCCCCCCACCTTTGACACCAGATCGTAGATGGGGAGAAACAGCCCGCCCACCATGATGGCCATCATGGTCCCGGCTATGATCAGGACCACCGGTTCGATGAGTTTTCCCATGGTTGCCACGAGAACGGATAGTTTATTACTGTAATCATCGGCAATATAGTTGAGCTGTTCAGGGAGATTTCCGCTCTGCTCCCCCACGTGGATCATCCTGACCACAAATGACGGGAATATGGGGACCTTGCCAAAAGAATCCGCGATCCCCTCGCCCCGGCTAAGCCCGGCACTCACTGCTTCAAGGTTGTCCTTGTACACTTCATTCTTGATGGAATCCCTCAAGATGGCCATGGACTGCATGATATCGATGCCTACATTGAGAAGGAGACTGAAGTACTCGGTAATGAAAGCCAGAGTGGATGCAGACATAATGGATTTGGAAACAGGGAGCTTCAGGAGCAGGTTGTGGACCCCTTTTCGAAATGACCGGTTGCCCCTGTAACCCAGAACCAGTGCCAGGACCGCCACGGCAGTTCCGAGAATGATATGCACGATGTTGGCCTGTAGAAACTCCGATACCTTGAGCAGGAACAGGGTCAGGGAAGGCAATGTCACGTCCATCTCCTTGAAGAGATTGACGATCTTCGGCACCACGTAGTAGAACCAGAAAAGCAGGCCTCCCCCCATTGCCGTGAACACCAGACTGGGATACAGCAGGGCCTGTTTGGTGTCACTGATAATGGTCTGAATTCTTTTCAGATGTTCGGAGGCATCCTTGAGCATCCCATCAAGCTTCCCGGTTTCCTCTCCCAGACGGATCAAGTGTATGACCGTTTTTGGAAATATGTACCTGTAACTTTCTGCGGCCTCTGAAAATCTGGCCCCGCCCTGAATACGCAGTATCAGGTCTTTGATATCCGCCTCGAAATCCTTGTTTTCCGCGCTTGTGGCGGACTCTTCCAGGGCGGTTATAAGCGTCATGCCCGAACGCAGCATCAGGGAGATATTGTTGAGGAACTCCGCCTGTAATGGACGGGAGAGTTTCCTCCGAAACCGCAATCTGGAGAGTTCAAAAAGAAAAGAAGAAACCCGACCCAGTTTTTTCACGTAAATGGTTGTGCTTCCATCGCGCTCCATGTGTGAAATGGCCGACATGACTTCCTTGTAGGGGAGTTTGACCACGCCGGAGGCGATTTCTCCTGAAGTCTCGATGAGTTTGTATCGGAAATAGTTCATGGGCCTGGTCTGTCTGGTCTATCTGGTCCGTCCTGAATAACCTGCCTGCTAACGATCTCACACCTTCTATTTCTTACACCTGCCGAATATGTCCCAAGACGCGAACGGCTTCCTCGGCACTGGTGACGCCCTGCTTAACCTTGGCAATAGTGGTATCGAAGATATCAACAAAACCCCGTTGCTTGGCTACTTCGGCTATGACGCTCAAATCCTCCTCGCGGTCAATGAGCCTGGCCAGTTTCTTGTCGACGGCCAGTATCTCGTATATGAGGGTCCGTCCAAAATAGCCTGATCCGTTACAGGCCTCACACCCTTTACCGCGGTACAGCTTTTCTATGGACGTATCCTTCAGATAGGCTTTCTCCCGATCCGTGGGAAGATAAGCTTCCTTGCACGAAGGACATATCTTCCTCACCAGCCTCTGGCTCACCACGCCGATCAGGGAATCCGCAATGAGAAAGGACCGTATACCCAGATCTCTTAGACGGGGTATGGCCCCGATGGCACTGTTGGTGTGGAGGGTGGAGAGGACAAGATGCCCGGTGGTGGAGGCACTGACGGCAGTGGCTGCGGTTTCTTCGTCCCTTATTTCCCCCACAAGGATGACATCTGGGTCGTGTCTCAGGAAGTAGCGAATGGCATTGGCAAAGGTATAGCCGGCTTTTTCATTGACCTGCGTCTGCCTGAGTAGGGGAATATTATATTCGATGGGTTCCTCTACGGTCACGACATTCTTGCCGAGCAAATCCAGGCCTCTTATACCGGCGTAGAGGGAAGTCGACTTGCCCGATCCGGTGGGACCGGTCAGGAGGATAATTCCGAACGGTTCATTGAACATTTCCTGCACCATATGGATATGCTCTTCAAAAAAACCGAGCTGCAACATACCCATGATTGCGCTTTCCATGGGCAGGACACGAAGCACCATATTTTCACCCTGAGGAGTGACAATGGTGGAAACCCTGAAGTCATAGGTATTGTTTAGAATAGTGTCTGAAAATCGACCATCCTGCGGAAGCCTTTGCTCGGCGATGTCCATGTCCGCTTTCATCTTGAGGCTGGCGACGAGGCGCTGGAGACCGACGGGCATGGACAACACGGAGGTTATCACGCCGTCCACGCGGAATGAAACATTGATGGAGCGCTCCATGGGCCGGATATGGATGTCCGTGGCGCGCATCTTCACCGCCAGATGGAGGAGATACCTTACCAGGTTTTCCATTCCCCGTGCCATTTCGGTGTCATGGGCGAGCAGGTTGATTTCCTTTTCGATAAGCTGCTCTACGGGATTCTCAACAAAAAAGTAGAGGCGGTTGATGGCGTTGACGATCTTTTTCTTTTCCCCAAGAAAAAACCGGGGTGAAAGGCCGGTTTGACGGCTGATCAGTTGTGCAAGTTTTTCATCGGAAATGGATGCGGTAGCAATTTCAATGGTCTTTTCCTCTACTTGAATAGGGAGAAAGGCGTGGGTCAGGCAGGAGTTCTTGTTGAACAGTTTGAGCACTTCTTCCTTGGGAAAGACTGCGTCCACGTCAAGAAAGGGGATTTCCTCCTGTTCGGAAAGCGTCGTGACCACTTCGTATTCGGTGACAAAACAAAGTCTCTCAAGGATTTCTCCGAACCGCTCACCAGTGATCTTCTGTTCCTGCATGGCGAAGGCGATGTGTTCCTCTTTGATGATGCCTTTTTCCTTGAGGAGTGCCCCCAGAGGCTTACGTTTTTTTTGTTCTGTCATTTTTTCTCTCTGGCACATTGTGTGTTTGAAAAATATTCCCGGCCTTCCCTTTCGTCGTTTTCTATGACCTTTTCCGGACGGACTTCAGATTATACAAAAGAAAAAGGGTCCGTCCATCAGGGTAACCGGTAACCTCAATGTTTTGTTGTTTCTGAAATTCAACCACTGCCTTCATCAGTCCCTTCCCCACAATTCCATCCATGGAACTCCTGTAGAACTGTTCCTCAGCCAGCCGTTGTTGAAGTTTCATGATTTCTTCCCCCTCATAGCCGTAATAGAATTTCTTGATCAGCAATTCAGGATGCCAGAACAGATAGAAGAGGTCCCCGTCACCGTGCGTTGAAGGACAGACCAGGACGCCGTATTTCTGTTTAATAGATTCCGTCAGCGAAGGCAGCCTGATCAGGCTGTAGCCTGTCTCACGGAAGACATCTTTAGAGAGGCTTTTGTAGTTATGGGTTCTGAGGGCGTCGTTGAAGGCACGCGTAAACCTTTGGAGTCCATAGACCCCCATAAAATCTCTGATGGCCTTCGGGATAACCGCTGACTCCTGGAAAGCTGACTGCGTGTCTTGCTTCACTGGCCGCCGAGGAACTGTTTGGGGGCTTTTTACGGCGGTCGATGGAAGGCTCCGGGAACCCTGCTGCACGATCCCGTCGGCCCTTTCGGGAGCTTGAGTGAGACCGCGTATCTTCCGCAGCAGGAGACCTTCCTGGAAAGCGGGCGGTGGATAGAGAAGGGCCAAAACAGCGCAAAGGAGAATGGTAAACATCGTGATCCGGAAGAGCGGGCTTTTTGGACCTTTTGTACCTGCCGGAGGAGCCATGTCCCTTTGGGCCTCTTCCACCACACGTGATGAAATCTCAGTGGTGTTGTGAAGAAAAGCCACGTAGAGGCAGCGATCCATCATTTTGTTGACCTGCCTGAGGTTTCCTCCGGTCAGTTTGTGAATCCTCCTGACAGCCTTCTGGTCAACGGCGGTCTTTCCCACACTTCCGGCGGCGTTCAACTTGAAGAGAATGTAATTCTTGAGTTCTTCTTCGGTCAGGGGGCGGGCTTCCTGGCTGATGATGATACGGCTCTTGAGTTGTCGTAGTTCAGGCGAGTCCAGTTTATCCAGCAACTCAGGCTGTCCGACGAGCAGGATCTGCACCAGTTTCTGCTGATCGATCTCCAGGTTAGAGATCATTCTCACCAGTTCGAGGCTGCTGTTGTTCAAGTTCTGGGCGTCGTCGATCAGGATAGCACAGTTTTTTCCTTCTCGATTCTGATCCAGCAGAAAATCTCTAAGGATCTTCATTTGATCGCCAAACTCGAGACTTTCGGCCGGCAGGTCAAAATCCCTGTTGATTTCCCTCAACAATTCAACATCCTGGTAGGATGTGTGGAAGACGAGAGAGGTCTGGACGCCATTTTCTTCCAGTATCTTCATAACCTTCCGGCTGATTGTCGTCTTTCCGAGGCCCACCTCTCCGGTGAGCACCATGAAACCCTTCCGTGTAAGGGTTCCGTGAACGATCTCTGTTACCAACCGGTCAATGCTGCTGGAAAGGAAGAAGTGCTCCACGTCGGGCGCAACCGGAAAGGGGTTGACGCTTAGCCCGAAACTCTCCAGGTAGGCAAGCTCCTCGTGAAGTTTTTTTGAAATCTCAGAAGTCATAGTCGCCATTGACCGATGAAACTGAATCCATCCTTGCTTTTCTCCCCGGTAAAACGGCCCTTTTCCCAGTCCACCTGACCGTCAATTTTTCGGTCCAGGTAGGAAAAAGTCCTGGAAGATATTCCGTAGATGATCATTTGTCGGGGAAAAGAGAGTAGAAAAATATCTTCTTCCCGAGATCCCAATAAATCCAATCCGTATTGAAAGGCCCTTTTCTTATTGGATGCGGGGGGAGCGATATCCCTTTGGCGCATGACCTTGACCAGTTGATCCATATACGCCACATGGTTGCTTCCCGTAAAATGCGGCCATGTAAGACCTTCCTCGTTCCCGATCATAATGGCTTTTTCCCATCCAAGCACAAAGTCTTCATAGAACCTGGAAGCGATGGCATGATTGATGAGAGCCGACCCAGCCCACAGGGTCATGCCGCCGAAACACACATAGACGACGAAGGAAACGATCCGATCTATTCTCCGTGGATAGATTCCCATTAATCACTGATCTTTTCCATAATGGCGGGAATCAGCGCATTGTCTTCGTTGTTACGCCTCATCCTGAGCAGCCTTTTTCTGGCCATTTGGACGTGATTCGTCTTGATGTCCAGAATGGCCATATTGACTCCCGCCTCGATGTCGTTATCATCCTTTTCGAGAAGCGCCTTCAAGAGGCGTCTTGCGGCATCATACTTACCTTGCTTGAGAAACCAGAAAGCCCGGAGTCTCATGACGTAATCATTTCCAGGCCCCTTAATGGACTCCAGTTTGCCTAGGAGATCAACCACCATGGCTTTGTCTCCGCCCCGCATTCCTTCCTGGATACGTGCAACCAGGCGCGACACTTCAGCACTTCTGTCCATGTCGGAGACCTGATGGTTTTTCTCCATATGCCCGGCGGACGCTTGTTGTTCTTTTCGCACCTCTTCCGGTCTTTCTCTCCCGGAATTCCGCAGGAGGCCTTCTGAAACAAATTTTGCATCTGCTCCGACAGCAGGGCTTAACGGCGATTCCTCCGGCTCGGGAGTGGGAGTATCCTGTGAGGGCTCTTCCACCGGACGCGAAAACGGGATGACACTTGAAATGATTATGGGCGTCTTTTGCTTCAGTGGTGGCGAACTGGAGACCGTCTCTTGGATTCTTGACACCCCTTCCCGGCCTTTTTCGGGCACCAGATAATGTATTTGTTTTGTCGATGCAATGGTTTTTCTTTCAGGGAACCCCTCTGTCACCGGAGCCATGTAGCGCAGAGACTCGCGCTTAGGTTGGTTTTTTGTTATCGGTGACAGGAGATAGGGCCCCGATACCGTGGAAGGGTCTGAAGACAACCCCTCGGTTTGGAGGGGTTTCTCAAAAAGCGGCTCGGCTATATTGCCTGGTTCTCGCAAATCAGATATCCTTTCGGACGGTTGCGCTTCCCTTGCCCGAGATGGGACTTTTTTTCGGATCTTTGCGTTCTGCTCCCACTTATTTTCCACGTGACTCATGGTCGCCCTCGAATCCCACCAGGCCAATGAAAGGACCAGGAGGACCACGGCCACAAATAGGCCCACAGGCAGAAAGATACGTCCAGAGGAATAACCGCGCCTCTTCCGTCGGGATTCCACATAGGTCGGATGACCCACTTGCCCGGTGTGCCGGAGTTTCTGCAGTGTTTTGAAAATAACACTCATGAATCATTTGCCCATTTCAGGCCCTTTTCAGGACCAATTAATCAGATAATGGTGACCTTCAAAACGATGACCAGTTCCCTTGTTTCGTCCTCCATGGTTTCGTTCCTGAAAAGATATCCCAACACGGGAATGCGCGAAAGTATGGGGAATCCTTTCTCCTGTTTCTTCCGGTGCCTGTCAATAAGACCGCCGAGAACAATCTCATCACCGCTATTGATCCCGATCGTCGTGCTGATCTCCTTGATACTGACCTTCGGAAGCGAAATACTGTCGGCAGAGTTCTGGGATAGGGCCACCGGCTCTATGCTGGCAGGGTCCACGTCACTCTTGATAGGATTGATGAGGAGGGTTATTCGACTGTTTTCCTGTATAAAAGGTACAATCCCGAGGATAAGCCCGTCAAAGACTGTGGAAACCTCTACGTCCGAGGACAGCAGATTTTCCGATGTGCCGGTCGTGGTAGTGGTATTTACGCTCTTCTTGTAGGTGAGTGAGGTCCCCACGCTGATAATAGCAGGTTTGCCGTGTTTGGCCCGGATACTCGGGTTGGATACAATCTTGCTGTCACCGAAGCTGTGCAAGGCATTCAGTGTCACATCCAGGTTCAATGCGCGGTGATATCCACTGAGGACCAGCCCTTGTCCCAGCGACCAGGCCGCCCTGTTCAGTTTCGTGGCCGTGCCTCCGAGTTCCTGCCTGAGGACTTCCCAGTCAATGCCGTACGAATAGGCATCGGAAAGGGTCACCTCTATGACCCGGGCCTCTATTAAGACCTGTCTGGAAAGCATTTCCTTCAAATGATTGATGAGCCTGGTAAGGGATCGGATCACCCCTGGAGTGTCCTTGACATATAGACTTCCCGCTACCCGGTTTAAAGAATACTTCCCCCCCTTGGAAACGACGCGCTGAAGCATTTGTTCCAGAATATCGTAGGTGTTTCCCTTGCTTCCCCCTTTACCGGATAGCTTGAACTTGCCTGAGAGCCCCCTCGCCGTATCCGTCTCACCGGCTCCCAGGACATCACCTCCAACATCAAAAGACATATCCGTACTGGTATCCAGAAAATTAAGTTCATAGAAACGTTCTTCAAACGGTTTGATGCGAATAACATTCTGATCAATCTCGTAGTAGAGATCATAGGTCCTGAGGATCTCCCTGAGAACTGTCGCGGCCGAGACATTTTGAAAATTGAGGGTCACGAGTCGCTTTTCACCACTGACGACCGGATCCATGATGAGATTCATGCCCACCGACTGGGCGAGGGAATAAAGGACCAGCTTGAGATCTTCGTCCACCATGGAGAAGGAAACCATATGATCCTCAAGGGGGTCATAGGCAGGCATGATCGGTTCCACCATGACTTCTCTGGGGGCTTTTTTTTCCAGTGCCGTGGTGAGCTCTTTCTGGATCTCGGCCGTTCTGTGGGATTCCCTGATGATTTCCTTTGGAATGACCGCTGGATGTGGCCTGTTCGGCTCTTTCAGCAGTGAGGAAGCATTGCTGCAGCCGCCCATTATGAAAATCAGTAAAGCTGCTCCAAGTTGCTTGAAATTCATGATAAGGGTTCTCCTGCTTGATCCGTCTGCGTTTTGAAAGACTCCTCCAGGGTTTTCATCATGATCCATCTCTTGATATGCCCCTTCCTAAGAAGAACGCGATCGCGCTTTACCATCACAATCCTGGATCCGTCCGGCAGTTCAGATCCGCCGGGGTAAAAACGACCATCGATGATGCAGAATCCTTTGTGATCCCCTACAAAAATCATGCTCAAGGAATGGTTCGCCAGGTCCGGCAAATTGTTCTTGCCCGATGTGCCATGGTTTTTCCCGACCGGCCGATAGCCGAAAGGCACCAGGTTGACGGGCCATTCCTTTTCAGCCGTTGGTTTGGCCAACTCGGCCATGATTCTTTCCAGCCTGGCCATTTCCCGAACAGTCTCCACTTTCGGAACAAGGACTTCAGGCATGGGCTTCAGAAACGGTTTTGTCACCCGATACCGGTTTTCTTCCAGGACCTGATAACACCGAAACGACACGGCCGAAATGACTACCAGGAAAAAAGCGACAACATAAATGGGGTAGTATTTTCTCTTCATCTCGCCTTCTTCTTGAATGTGGAGACAAAATGTGATTCATGAATGGTCGTCTGGAAATCGCTCTTTTCTGTTGAATAACCCATTTTTGTAATCATTTTTGCAAATTCCTGGTAACCTCTGTGAGCTTTGTCAAAGGGTAATTCCATACGCGCCAACACTTCAACCCCTAATGCACCTTTTTGATAATCCGCCTTCAGCACATCAATGAAAGTCTTTTTCGGAATACCCATGGCAATATCGTTCAGGAGTCTTTTGAATGAGGGCAATTCTTGATATTCGGCGAGCGCTTTGACGAAATCCAGTTGTTCCTCATAAGGGACCAGGGCCGGCAACTGAAGGTTCCTCATCTGCATAATCTGCTTTTGGTTGTCTTCCATTGCTTTTCGCAAGCCTGTCACGTTTCTTGTGCTCCACATTTGCCCTGCAAAAAACAACAGGCACAACAGCAATGCCACGCCATTCAGGAAAGGAAGGAATTTCCGGGAGTAGAGGGCCATTTTTTCAGGCGATCCGGAAATGGAAAAAGACACCGGGGCTTCCTCACAGGCCTTTAGAAAGGAGATCTGCCTTTCCCGGCCGTCAAAGAAGACGCTCTCTTCCTCCATGGAAACCATTTTTTCCGTCAGTCCAGGGGGCAGCTCCGGATCAACCTGTGAATCCAGCCAGGTGATGATAAGGAGCTTGCCGATTGTGATGTGGTTTTCCTTTTCCGATTCTTCGATGTCCGAGGCCACTGTTTGCCACAGGGATGCCATCTGTTCCCTGGTTGCGTCGTAGGCCACACATCGGTTGGCATAATAGATCCGCTTGCGGGTCCCGATAACCAGATCCGCAAAACGGTCATGCTGGAAGGCCACGGCAACAGGGGCTGAATCACGCTGGTTTCGGAGAGCACTCAGGATAACCGCGTAGAGTGGCAGGAAAATGGTGCAATCCTCCCGGGTCTTTGTGCGATCCAGGTACTGGTAGTAGAGTCGTGCAGGGAGGGCCGAGAAAAAGATGTCTGTTGCATTGGCAGCCTTTTTCTTTTTCCAGTGGGTGATCACTGATATTGGTTCGTCAAATTCTCCTGCCTCCTGCAACTGCTTTCGTATCATCACCTCCGCATACTTGCAGGGAGCCTCCGTGGTCTGGGTCCTTGAGATCGCTCCCTGGCAATCCGATATGAACCGGATGTCTCCATCGATATCGTCTATATCGGCGATCTGTTCAATGGTGGATCCAGAACACCTGTAGATTGCACCATCCAATTCAATGACAAATTGTTTACGTCGCCCGAACATTATCTTGCCCTCGCCAAGAATGACCCTTTGAGGTTCAAATAAATATCACCATTTCCAGATGCTGCCATCATTCCGGACTTCGGTGGATTTTCCGCGTTATCGGTTTCGCCGGCCGCTTTTAGATCTTTTGTAATATGAAGATAGACGGGTTTGAAGTAATAGCTTCCCGTACTTACCGTCTGGTTTAGTATCTCGGCCGCTTTTTCAAACGTAACGGGCTCTTTGATCTCCACCTCGTAGGTATCCCAGCGATACTTTTCGAGTCCCAGGGCCCGAGCCTTATCCACAAATGATTTCACACGTGCGAGGATACGTCTTTTCCGATCGAGTTCCCGCTCTCTCATTTGCAACAGTTTGAACGTCTTTTGAGAACTCCCGAATTCCGCACGCAGTTGAAGGTACTTTGCAAAGGTCCCCAAAAAAAAGTAGGCCGTTGCCGCGAGGGCTACAGCGAGAACGATCAACACAATTTGTGATCTGAACCTCGTGATCATGTCACCTCAGGAAGATGGTTATGAGGGTTTCAGGGCGGAGCCGAAAGCGACTCCCGACCAGACAAAAGTTTAAGCCTGCTGATTATCAAAACTCCAATTTCAATATCCCTGCCACATTGGCGCTTGCAGGGGGATTCACGGCAGAAGGCCACGCGGCCGGTGCCGGATTATTCCAGGCCGTTGAGTAGAGGAAATCCCCGTTTGCCCCATCCATCTCCCCGTCGATCATCCTGTCCCAACCCATGCCCAAGTCATTGGGTATCCCCTGAACGGCGATGTAGTTGCCAAAATTTATCTGGTTGCTAAAATGCAGGGTAAGGCTCCGTGAAACGCCCGAAGAATCCGTGTAGGTCCTGACCAGACTTGAACCCGTGGGCCCGTTGGGCGGGGGCTTCAACCCAACCGTGGTCAGCTGGCTCTCAATGTTCGCCACGGAGGGGTTGCTGCATCTCCCGTCCCGTGCACCGCTGTTGAGCAATGTATTGCTGTCTCCCAGAATCCAACCTGTACGGTCGTAGTAGTTGTTGAACGCCATCTGCCATTCTCTGAGCCAGGTGGTGTAGATCCGTTTCTGCTCCGCACTCCTCACCAGATCCTTGCCCTTGACCACCGCTCCGATGATGATGCCGATGATAATCAGCACGATCGCCATCTCAATGAGAGTAAAACCCTCTTTTCTTGCCAGAAGGGTTTTTTCTTCGACTTGATTGCTGCCCATTTTCTTATCCTCCTTATTCATTAGAATTTACCGTGGCGCACAGCGAACGAAACAATACAATGCAATATGTGTGCCGGAACTCCACCGCGGGCAAGATCCGGTAGGCCGGAGGGTTTTTCCCGGCAACGCCAAGGATTTCGATGAATGGCCTTTCCGGTCCAATGCCCTTAAGTACGGCAGCCCTAATACGTCTGCAGTCAGTATGCAGTCCGCCAGCCTGCGTCCTGAACAAGAAGCCCTGCTCAGAACTTCTCGGCTTTAGGGTATTCCCGGCGTTCCGAGAAATATCGTCAAATTTATTGGCAAGTCCGCCATATTTTTAACGTATTTACCCAACATTCCCAGAGGTATCCCTCTCCTTCCTCATTTCCATTGATTTCTTTCTTCAACCAAATTAAAGTTATGTCTATCTGAAAAGGGTCCCCAGGTACCGGCCGAAGAGGATATTCCCTATTAGACAAAAGACACCATCGGGTCTAGCCATGAAACAAAACAATCACACCTATCCATGCGTCCTGGACTTCAAGCCGGGTTTCTTTCTGAGCTGGGTACTCTATAAACTCTTCAAACGTGTTCAGTTCGACAGGAATGTGACGGAACAGCTGAAACAGATGCACAAGAACGGGGTTGTCGTCTATGCCATCAAATACCGGGGAGGTCTGGATTACCTCCTCTATCATTTTCGGTTTCGGCTCGCACGGATTCCCTATCCCAAGATGGCCTTTGACCTCAATATGTCCCTTGTTTTACCCCTTTCTCATCTCTTCAGGGTTCTCCGTTTTCAGTTCCTCTATTTTCTGAAAAACCGACGGTTGCCCAACCCCTACAGGACCGGATTTTTCAGACAAGCCATCAGGGAAGGGACCACATCCCTGATCTGCCTTGTTGACCCCAGGGGGTTTTTGCGCCGTTTCATTCATTCGGAAAAGGACAACCTGGCCTTTCTGCTGGAAATGCAGAGTGAGCTGGATCGCCCCATATATGTGGTTCCACAATTGGTTCTCTACAAGAAGACACCGGAAAAGGAACATGGTTCTTTTTTGGACATCTTTTTTGGTTTCAAGGACAATCCGGGCGTAATTAGGAAGATTGTTCTCTTTTTCCGACACAATCGAAAGGCCTTCATCGATTTTGGCCCTCCGCTGGATCTCAAGGCCTTTCTTGAAACCCAGGATACGGAAGGTTCCCTGGAAGAAATGGCATCAGAGGTGCGGAAAGAACTCATCCGCCGCATTGATCAGCAGAAAAGGGTCATCCTGGGTCCCGTCATGAAATCACGCCAGCAGTTAAAAGAGATCGTGCTCACTGATCCGGAAATCAATCTGTTGCTTAGAGAGATATCAAAGACCAAAAAGAAGTCCCTGAAACAGAACAGGAAAAAGGCATCTGAATATTTCGATGAAATCGCGGCAGATTACAACATCGCCTATGTCCAGTTTTTTCTCATGGTCCTGGCATGGCTCTGGAAAAAAATATTCGAGGGTATTGATGTCGACCCTGATGAAATGACGGTCTTGCGGGAATCCGCCCGGAAAGGTGTCCCCATATACGTCCCATCCCACAAGAGCCACGTTGATTACCTGGTCCTCAACTACATACTCCTGCAGCACCACATGCATGTTCCGAGAATTGCGGCCGGTAAGAACCTGGCCTTTTGGCCCATGGGACACCTCTTTCGAAAATCGGGGGCTTTTTTCATCAGGCGTACCTTCAGGGGAGCAAGGCTCTATTCAAGCATTTTTTCGCGGTACATCAAGGCCCTGTTGGCCGAGGGGCATCCACTTGAATTTTTTATTGAAGGGGGAAGAAGTCGAAGCGGAAAACTCATTTTGCCCAAGATTGGATTTCTCTCCATCTTGCTTGAAGCCTACAAGGAAGGGTATTGCGACGATCTCATGTTTGTGCCGGGATCCATAAGCTACGATCGGATCCTGGAGGAAAAATCCTATGAGCGTGAACTGTCGGGCCAAGAAAAAAAGAAGGAGGGTTTCCGGCAGATGGTGCAGGCCAGGCAGTTTCTGAAGAGGAAGTATGGAAAAATCTACATCCGTTTTGCCAGGCCTATTTCCCTCAAGGCATACCTGGCCGAGACCGCATATCCCCTGGAATCCGTCAACCAGGAGCTGGCCTTCAATATCATCCGATCCATCAACAGGGTCTCCCTGGTGACACCGATAGCACTGGTGGCAACCGCCGTGCTGACCAAACACCGACGCGGATTCAAACCCTCCGACCTCCTGTCTACGGTGGAGACCATTCTCGCCTTTCTCGTCTACGAAGAGACCCCGGCTGTTGCCACGCTGGCTGAACCGGAAAAGGCCGTGAGAGAAGCTCTCGCCCTTATGACAGCTTGGAAGGTACTCACTTCCATGGAGCCTGTAGAGGATGAAGAGCCCTATTTCTACGCAGGGGATGAAAAAAAAGGTGAGCTGGCCTATTACAAAAACAGTATCATCCATTTTTTTGTGCCCCACGCATTTGTGGCGATCTCCCTTCTGAGCAGCAAGGAGGAATCGGTTAGTCAAGACACTATTGTCGGAGATTATGCATTCCTGGCCTATCTCTTCAGAAAGGAATTCATACTTGAAGAAATACCGGAGCCGCCCGAGAAAATTCACCGGGTCCTCGAGTACTTCCTGCAGGCGGGTTTTGTTAAACGTGCTGAAGATTCGAAGGGCTACGAACTCACCAAACTCGGGCTGGACAAAATACCCATCTGGAGCAATCAGATCAGGAGTTTTCTGGAGTCCTACTGGTTATCGACCAAGGCATTGCTCGATGACAAAGGCAAGACAAAGAAAAAAACGGAGCGCCTCAAACGGATAAAAAGCCTTGCCACAAAGTTCAAGAAGTTGGGCCTCATTGAATTCCAGGAATCTATTTCCCTGATTAACTTCCAGAACGCTCTGAGTTTTCTCGAAGAAGAGGTCCGGTCAATGCGGAAAGCGGAAAAAACAACCTACGAGGACGCCCTGGAGACCCTTTCTCACCTCAGCAGACGAATATACGCCCTGTCCCATTACGCCGATTAGGCCCAATCTATTGGTTGAGCCAGTTTCAAAACGCCCCCTTTTGCCCGATCTCTGCGGCAGACGAAAATCTTAATCCTCGAAATATCCAACATATTCCTGTGGTTAAAATTTTCGCCTTTCCCCGCTCAAAGTCCGGGATCTTCGACTTGACCTCGAACAAAATTGAGCATTTTGAAACTGGCTCGGTTCATTAGACTGCGCGGATCAAACCAGGCTGAATTCCGCCTCCTTGAGTTTTGCATGAGCCGCCGCCAGCCTGGCTATGGGCACCCGCAGCGGGGAACACGAGACATAGCTCATCCGGATGTGGTGACAGAAACGAATCGCCTCGGGATGGCCCCCCTGCTCGCCGCAGATGCCTATCTTGATATCCGGCTTGGTCTTGCGCGCCCACTCGGCGGTAATCATCATCAGGCGTCCGACGCCTTTTAAGTCCAGCACCTCAAAGGGATTGTGCTGCAAAATGCCATTGGCCTCGTAAAGGGGCAGGAATTTGTTCTCCGCATCCTCTCTTGAGAAAGAAAATGTGGCCTGGGTCAGGTCGTTGGTACCGAAGGAGAAAAATTCCGCCAGTTCGGCAAGACGCCCGGCGCGCATGCAGGCCCTCACGACCTCGATCATGGTGCCGAACCTGAAGGGAACCTTGATCTTGAAGTCCTTCTCCACCGAGCGATGGATGCGGGCCACGTAACCGTGAACCCACTTGAGTTCTTCAAGCGTACAGACCTGGGGAACCATGATTTCAGGTGTTATCCTTCCACCGTCCTTGAGGTGTTCAGCGGCCGCTTCCAGGACAGCCCGGATCTGCATTGCGTATATTTCGGGGTATGTAATGCCCAACCGCACGCCCCTGTGGCCAAGCATGGGGTTAATCTCTGAAAGGGCACGCACCTTCTTCAGCATCGTTTCCCTTTCATCAATCAAAGGTTCATCAAGGTGTTTACTCTTGAGTTCTTCCAGTGCCTCGGTGATGACCTCCAGATTCGCCGCGTACTTGTCATGAAGCTTGGGATCCAGCAATCTTAGAATGGGAGGCAGGTCCGCCATGCCCTCCACCGTCTGACGCAATACCCTGAGATGATTGATTTCCTGGACGAGTTCGTCGGCGGAAGGGAGGAATTCATGGATAGGAGGGTCCAGGAGTCGTATGGTTACCGGCAGGCCGTCCATGATTTTGAAAATATCCCTGAAGTCCTTCCTCTGGAAGGGCAGGAGCCGATCCAGGGCCTTTTTCCTTTCTCCGGAGGTATCTGCGAGGATCATTTCCTGGACAATGGGCAGCCGTTCCGGCTGGTTGAACATACGTTCGGTCCGGCACAGGCCGATCCCCATGGCCCCATATTCCTTTGCTTTCCGTGCCGCCTCAGGTGTGTCCGCGTTGGCCATCACTCCCAGCTCGGCAATATCGTCAGCCCATTCCAGTAGCATCAGCAGGTCTTCAACGAATTCCGGCTCTATGGTGGGGACCTCCCCCAGGAAGACATTTCCCGTGGAACCATCAATCGTGATCAAGTCGCCTTCGTGGAGACTCGTGCCCGAGATCACGGCCTCCCGTGTCGCAGGATTGATCATTATCTCCTCACATCCCGATACACAGGGTTTTCCCATGCTTCGCGCCACCACGGCCGCATGGGACGTCTTCCCTCCCCTGCTGGTGAGAATTCCCTGGGCGGCAAAAAATCCGTGAATATCTTCGGGTTTGGTTTCTTCTCTGACCAGGATAACCTTTTCCCCCAGCTTTGCCTTTGATTCAGCACGGTCCGCATCAAAGACCATTTTTCCGGACGCGGCGCCAGGGGAAGCCGGGAGACCCTGCGCCAGCACATCCACTTTTGCCTTTGGATCCAGCCTGGGGTGAAGCAGCTGGGCCAGCATATCGGGTTGGACCCGGAGCAAGGCCTCTTCCTCGGAAATAAGGCCCTCGTTGACCATATCAATGGATGTCTTGATGAAAGCTGCCGCATTCATCTTTCCGTTCCGTGTCTGGAGGCAATAGAGCTTGCCTTTCTCAATGGTGAACTCGAAATCCTGTACTTCCCGATTGTAGTCCTCCAGTGTATGTCGCAACCCTTCCAGTTCCTGGTAGACGCCAGGCATCTCTTTTCTCAGGGCACTGATGGGTTTCGGTGTGCGGATACCCGCAACAACGTCTTCTCCCTGGGCATTGACCATATATTCTCCGTACAACCGGTTTTCTCCTGTTGCCGGGTTTCTGGAGAAGGCCACCCCGGTTGCACTATCGTCACCCATATTCCCGAATACCATGGTACAGATATTGACGGCCGTTCCGTTTGCCATGTCGCTTGTAATGTTGAACTCCTTTCGATAATCCTGTGCCCGTTTCCCCATCCAGGATTTAAACACGGCCTCAATAGCTATTTCCAGCTGGACATAGGGGTCCTGGGGAAAGGGTTTGCCGCCTTCCTTGGCCACGAGATCCAGAAAGAGATCGCAGGTTTTCTGCAGGGCCTCCGTACTGAGCGAAATATCAACTTTAGCTTTATATAGTTTCTTTACCTTCTCGAAGATTTTATCGAATTTATCTCCATTAATTTCCAGCCCTACCGTGCCGAAGAGCTGAATGAGGCGACGATAGGCATCATAGACAAACCTCTCGTTTCTGGTTTGAGCGATAAGCCCTTTGACGGTTTCATTATTGAGGCCTAAATTGAGAATTGTATCCATCATGCCGGGCATTGAGGTCGCCGCACCGGATCTCACGGAAACCAGCAAAGGCCTTTGGGCTTCCCCAAAACCTTTCCCCGTCTTCTCTTGAAGCTGCATCATGGCCTCCCGGATCTGCTTCATCAGGTCAGGGGGAAGTCCCTTTTTCTTCTGACCCAAATAATCCAGGCAGGCCTCCGTTGAGATAACGAAGCCCGGGGGAACAGGAAGGCCGATCTGCGTCATCGCGCAGAGGTTGGCCCCTTTTCCACCAAGCAGTTTCTTGTTTCCGCCATCACCTTTTTCAAATGAAAATACAAATGTCTTGGCCGTCATTGAAGACTCCTTTCAAGGGGAAATTTGGGTACAAGGTGTTATCTGTAAGGTCATCGGGGTTCAAGGATCTTGGTTTTCGTTCCTTTTTCGCAAATATTCAAGCAGATACGCAAGACCAAGCAAAGCAATGCTCATTCCTAAGACAAGAAAAACCGACGTGTTCCGAAAGAAAAAATAGGCGATAAAAAGGGCAAACAAAACGGAAACGAGAACGCGAACGGCAAGGATAACGGGTGCTGACACAATGAGACCTCTGTCATTTAAGATTTCTTAAAGGGAATAACCTTGCCTCGCTTGGGTGCGCTTCCTGCCGGTGTTGTGAATTCCGGCCCTTTTCCCCGGGAAATCCGATTAACCTCTTCTAGGTGCATGGCCTTGCCCCCCATGGAAAAGGGCTCGCCGTCGATATAGGGTCCTCGGAGAATCCACGTCACGGTCTGGGACGGGAGGGTCAATAATTGAAGGGTCACCTGATACCAGTCCTTCTTGATGTCCGGTTCAATGTTTTCAATCCTGGCATAAACGGCCGGTTTATCCTCGTAATAGACCAGGACCACGTCTCCTTCTCGACTCATATATTACACCCTTCCTGTTTTACTCGCTGTCCTTCAGTATGCTGCCCGGATCTGTTCTCAGTTTTTCAAGTTTTTCTTCAAAGCCGGCGCCCAGATCGACACCCATCTCTCGTGCCCGTTTTTTGGCCTGAAGCCCGATATTCCGACTGTCACCATAGAAGGCGTCACCCTGCTGGGCATTGGGATCGAAACCGGCCAGACGATCAGTCTCAGACACATGATAGGAGACACGAGAGATGAGTTTTACGAGTCCGTCTCCACCACACTCGGGACATGCCAGGTCTGCTTCTTCCTCTTTTCTCAGAAGGAGGGCCTGGAAAATGGTCCGGCAATGCGAACATCTGTACTCATAAATCGGCATGATCTCACTACTCCATACATCTCAGTTCAGCAATTTTCAATAAAATCTTTCCCTATAATTTCTACAGACATAGTGGGGCGGCGTGGCGCTGACATTATGTGTCCAGTTCTTGTCCGCACTCTTCTCCTGCCCCATATCAGGACGCTGATCACTGAAAGTGCAGACATTGGATTCAGCACTCCTCAGCAGGGCGGGTTCATTGTCGCCTTTAACAACATAGTATTTGCAGTTCCAGCAACAGTCTTTGGCCATGCGAACCTGCCTTTTGGATATACCCGATCACGTGTCTTGAAGAATAGCAGAGGAATCTTCATAATTCAAGCGCTGGATGACCATAAAAAACATCTTTGCTCTCTGAGACACATTCCCCTTGACACTCCATTCAGCCTGTGGCATGAAACATTTTTCACAAACTATAAAGGGTTAAAATGCCGCATACGGGGAAAATAGTCACTTCCAGCCAATGAATACAGCGGCTTTTCTCTTGCGTTTCTGGCGAGTTCCACCTATAAGAGAAGTTCAAAAATGATGCCTTCGTAAAAAGCTGGTTTATGTCGCAAGCGGCAGTCTATGAGCAACGAAAGGAACGGAGGCATTGGGCCGAACCTGACACTCTTTTTCAGACAGGTTCTCCTTAGGGTTTCGTATAAAAAGCAGGTGAACGGGATGTTCCTGAAGCGGTGTCATTTCGGCCCTGGAACAGGACAGTGGAAGGGGAAAAATCCCTGAGCGAGGAGTCATGGACGACGGAGGGAGCGCAGCTTCTGGAATATCCCGTTTACCTGCTCAAAAGAATCACAACTTCTACTGAACTTTTTGCGATTCCATCAATAATATCAGGAGACAAATGCTATGACTCAAGAAAAGCCTCAAGGTCCCGTAATGGTGATCGGAGGGGGCGTGGCAGGGATTCAAGCCGCCCTGGACCTCTCAGCTGCAGGGTTTGGCACCTATATTGTCGAAGCGTCGGCCACACTGGGCGGAATGGCCCCCAAGCTTCACAGGATCTATCCTCTTTGTTCGTGCTGCAAAATTGATCAGAGGATCGTGGCCTGCGAACAGGACCCAAATATCATCCTTATGCCGAATACCGTGATACGGGAAATCTCGGGAGATGCGGGCCATTTCAGCGTGCTCCTGAAAAAAGACGGCGGAGAAGAAACGGTTCATGCGGGCGCAGTGATCCTCGCAGCAGGCGTGGAGCCCTTTGAACCCACCGATTTTGATACCTATGCCTACGGACACCTGCCTAACGTGGTCACGAGTGTGGAATTCGAACAAATGCAGAAACCTCTCGGCCCGCAGCAAGGCCAGGTCAGACGTCCCTCTGACGGCGCAATACCCAAGAAGATCGCCTGGCTTCAATGCGTGGGTTCGAGGGATATCAACCATTGCGACGCCCCTTATTGTTCGTCGGTCTGTTGCATGTACGCTCTGAAGGAGGCCCGCAACATAAAGGCTTGGGATGACGCCACGGATACAACCATTTTCTTCATGGACATGCGCACCCATGGAAAGGGATTTGAACGCTACTTCAACCAGGCCGTCGACGATGGGGTTCAACTGGTTCGAAGCAGGATACACTCCGTTGAACCCGTTGTGAACAGTGATGATCTCAAGATTTCCTATGCCGATGAATCCGGGCAATTCAGGCGGGAGGTATTCGATCTCGTCGTCCTTTCAGTGGGTCTCAGACCGGCACAGGCGGCCATCACCATGGCCGGAGATTTGGGCTTGAAGTTAAGTGAAAACGGCTATGTGTCGTCAAGCCCATTCCTCTCCTCCGCAACCAACATTCCCGGAATTTATGCGTGTGGCGGCATCACCGGACCCTTTGATATCTCGCAATCCCTCGTGCAGGCCAGTGCCTCTGTCTCTGAGATCATTTCATTTCTGGCTCCCGAACCCTTTGCTCCTCTCAAGTCTTACCCCAAACCCTCCGCCCTCCTTCAGGAACCGCCCAGGATCTTTCTGGCCTACCATCTCTGTCCGGGAATGGATGAAGACCTCGGCAGGCAGATACAGACCTACGGGGAATCCCTGCCGGATGTCAAAGACATCTCTTCGGTCACGGGAGATCTGATAAACAGCCTCGTTGAAGGCCTCCGAGAAAGCAAAACCAACCGCCTGGTTTTTGCCGGCTGCACGCCTGTTACCCACAAGAGTCTTCTGGAAGAAGCGCTCAGACTCGCCGGCCTCAACCCTTACCTTTACGAAATGGTCGACCTGAGATCCATTGATTCCCGGTCTTCCGATGCCCAGATTCGAGACGCTATTCGAATGGGGGTAGCGCGAGCCGCATTTATTTCCGCACCTCGGTTAAAGCGCGTTCCCGTGGAAAAACGCGCCCTGGTTGTGGGGGCTGGTATTGCAGGGCTGGAGAGTGCCTTGGCTATAGCACGATCCGGTTTCCCGGTCACCCTGGTGGAAAGGAAAAATGAATTGGGAGGCCATGCCAACCATGTCAGGTGCACCTGGCAGGGTGAGGATGTTCAGGCCCACTTGAAAAACCTGATATCCCAGGCAGAAGAAAACGAACACATCGATCTTCTCCTTGAGACGACTGTCAAGGAAATGAGCGGATTCGCCGGGAGCTTTCTGACCACGGTGGATACGGGAGGGAAAAGATCTGAAGTCGCCCACGGTGTGACACTCCTTGCTACCGGCGCAAAGGCCTCTCTGCCGTCGGAATACGGCTATGGTGAAAACGATAAGATATACACCTGGGAAGAGCTGAGCGCCAAACTGCTTGATGCTCCCGATACCATCACGGGAGCCGAAAGCGCCGTTTTCATCCAGTGTGTCGGCTCGCGTGAGCCGGCCCGTCCGCACTGCAGCAATCTCTGCTGCACCTTTGCCGTTCGGACGGCAGTGGACTTGAAGGCCAAGAACCCCGACATGGATATCTATATCCTCTATCGAGAAATGCGTACCTTCGGGGAAAGGGAAACCCTCTACAGGGAAGCGAGGGAAAAGGGCGTTATCTTTGTACGGTATGATCTAGACAAAAAACCCGTCGTCGAGCCCCTGGGAGACAATGGAAGGTTAAAGGTCACTGTCTATGACCCCATCCTCGGCCGATACATCGCCATCAATGCAGACTTCATTTCACTCCAGACGGCTATCATCCCTGAAGGAAATGAGGGATTGTCCGAACTGTTCCATGTGGAACTGGACCCCGACGGTTTTCTTGCCGAGTCCCCTCAAAAACTCCATCCCATGGAGACGTCCAGACCCGGTGTCTATTTCGCAGGGCTGGGCCACTATCCCAAAGATACGGGAGAGAGTATCACCCAGGCCAGGGGCGCGGCCGCAAGGGCCATGGAGATACTCAAAAGGGATACCGTGGAAACGGGCGGTCTGGTCGCAGAAGTCCGCCCTGAAAAATGTGCCGTCTGTTGTACCTGTGTCAGGACCTGTCCCTTCCAGATCCCGGTCATTGATCATGACTTGGGGGCGGCCGCTATCGATCCCGCCCTTTGCAGGGGCTGCGGCATGTGTGTGGCGGAATGCCCGGGTAAGGCTATTATCATGTCAAGTTGCAGTGATGAAATGCTAAATCAGGCTCCGTCGTTTCTTTTGATGGGGTAATTAGGGAAGGAGTTTGTGAACATGAATACCAGCTACGAACCTAAAATCATTGCATTTTGCTGCAGCAATTGTGCATCTTCGGCTGCTGAAATTTCGCATGTCATGAAGAAAATGCTGCCGGACAATGTGAAAGTGGTGCAGGTGCCCTGCTCCGGACGCGTGGAAGTACTCCATCTGCTCAAACCCTTTGAAGAAGGTGCTGACGGCGTTTATGTCGGGGGCTGCCAGGAAGACAGTTGCCAATATATCAAGGGAATCAAGAAAGCTGAAAAGCGCGTTGAACACGTAAGGAAAATCCTGAGCGAACTGGATATCGAGCCGGAAAGGATTGATGTCTTCAGTCTCTCGGCGGCGAGGGGCCAGGAATTTGTTGAAATCGCATGTGAAATGGTCGAAAGAATCAAGGCAATGGGCCCATTGCCGATCAAGATAAACGCTTAGACTTCCATGAGGTATAGAAATGATAGTCGCTGAACCAAAACCCATTAAGGAAATTCTGGAGATGACCCGGGATTGCGGGAAAATCCTCGTCGTTGGGTGCAAGGGCTGCGTCACAGTTTGCAATGTGGGTGGCTCGAAAGAGGTTGGAATTCTCGCTTCAACACTCAGGATTGCAGCCAAAAGGGACGGCAAGGAATTAACGGTGGATGAACACACGCTGGAACGGCAATGCGATCCTGAATATATTGATGAGTTGAAGGATAAGGTGGCAGCTTATGATGCTGTGGTTTCCCTGGCGTGCGGCGTTGGGCCCCAGTTCCTCTCAGAGCGCTATCCAGCCCAGAAGATCTTCCCCGGTGTGAATACAAAGTTCATGGGAGGAGCGCTTGAACACGGGATGTGGGCCGAGAGATGCGCCGGATGCGGCACATGCGTCGTGCACCACTTCGGCGGGCTCTGCCCCATTGCCCGCTGCTCCAAAAGCCTGCTCAATGGCCCCTGCGGAGGGTCTTCCGGCGGTAAGTGCGAGATATCACCTGATGTGGAATGTATCTGGGACATGATCGTAACGAAACTCATGCAGGAAGACCGGCTGGATGATCTCCTTCAATTCAGACCCGCCAAGGACTGGACGACTGCCAGAGATGGTGGGCCAAGAAGATTGATCAGGGAGGAACTGGTAAAATGAACGAATACAGATCAGGAAGCAATCTCGAGAAGGTATTGAAGGCCGGCCATTTCGCCTTCACCGGTGAATGTGGTCCCCCTCCAGGCGCAAACGTGGAACTCCTGAAGAAAAAGGCCCAGCATTTAAAGGGCTGCGTGGATGCGGTCAATGTAACGGACAACCAGACGGCCGTCGTCAGAATGGCGAGCTGGGCCGCATCACTTGTCCTCCTCCAGGAAGGCCTTGAGCCCAACTTCCAGATGGTGTGCCGGGACCGTAATCGGCTTGCTATACAGGCCGATATCCTCGGGGTCTTCACACACGGTATTAGAAACATGCTCTGCCTCTCCGGCGATCACCAGAAATTCGGTAACCACCCGGGATCAAAGAACGTATTCGATATTGACTCCATGCAGCTCATCAACCTGGTCAAGACCATGAGAGACGATGGAAAGTTCCTCAATGGCCAGGACATCGATGTTTCTCCCAATCTTTTCATCGGCGCGGCATCCAATCCTTTCGGCGACCCCAGTGAATTCCGGGTATACAGGCTTGCCAAGAAGATATCAGCCGGTGCGGACTTTGTGCAGACGCAATGTATCTACAATATGAAGAGGTTCCGTGAATTCATGAAACAGGCAGTCGACATGGGGCTCCATGAAAAATGCTATATTCTTGCGGGTGTTACACCCATGAAGAGTGTAGGTATGGCGCGGTACATGGCCAAACAGGTACCCGGCATGGATGTCCCGGATGAACTCATCAATAGGCTTAAGGGTGCAGGGAAAGGCAAGGTGGCGGACGAGGGTATCCGGTTTGCCGTTGAACAGATCGAAGAATTCAAGGAAATGGAAGGCATAGCCGGTGTGCACCTCATGGCCATAGAGTGGGAACATCGGGTCCCTGAAATTGCGAAAATGGCCGGTGTATTGCCCAGGCCCAAGGTGTAATTCATTCAAATGTCAAACTTGGAAGGCCCGGCCGACAGGCTATTGATCTGCATCCCCGGGCCTTTTTTTGAGTTTCCCTGGACGTGGTGTTTTTCTATGATAATCCATACCAAAGCCGGGCAGACTTTTGATACGGACAGGGATTTGAGACCTCCTGAGCGCCATGTGCTTCAAAAGCTTTTCGCCTGGGAGAGCATGGCGAACAGTTTAGAGCAATTTAGGGAAAAAAGGGACGAAGCCCTTCAGAAGGGATGGGACAACATGGGCCCTGTGAAGGAGAGTTCCGCGTTGAAAGCCATTATAAGGGACCTGGAAAAAAAGCTGGTCGCACGCCTTTCATCAAGACCATGATTAGGACCCTGGTTTTCACTTGAATCAATAAACCCCTAACCCGCATAAAGCAGAAGAAAATGGCCTATGCCCGACGATCTTTCCAAAAAATCCCCTGAAAAACAGAGCGCTGATGTCCAGACCGTCCTGGATTCACTTCCCTACAGGGTCATGGTTGTCAATCCCGATAAGACCATCCACATGGTCAACCGCACATTTCTGGAAAAGAGGAACCTCAAGACAAATGAGGTGCTGGGCAAAAAATGCTACGAGATAAGATATGGGCTGGATCAACCCTGTAAAGAATCGGGAAGACCTTGCTACATGGAGGAAGTCAGGAAGACAGGAAAGTTCATCCCTACCATGCACGAGACCAAAACCCCCGAAGGGGAAAGTCGTTTTGATGTCATCACGGTTACACCTATCTTTGGCCCGAACAAGGAGATTGTTCAATTCCTGGAGACCGCCAGAGACGTGACGGATACCATAAGGTTGGAAGCAAAGGCGCAGAGATCGAACATATTTCTCCAAAACGTCATTCAGAGTACCGTTGATGGAATTGTTGTTGTGGACACAAAGGGCTATGTCCTTATCTTCAACGAGGGCATGGAAAAGCTCACCGGGTATTCCGTTGAAGAAATCCTTGATGGCGGTCATCTAAGCCGGTTTTATGACATGGATATTGCCAGGGAAAACATGCGGAGAATGAGAAGCAGGAATTTCGGCCCGGAAGGAAAACTGAACCCCACCAGCATGAACATTACCGCCAAGAACGGAGAAACCATACCCATCACCCTGACGGCATCCCTTATTACCATCGATGGTCAGGTGGTAGGCAGTGTCGGCATCTTTACGGATATGCGGCAAGTCCTGAGGATGCAAAAAGAACTGGAAGAGACCCACTTTCAACTCGTTCAATCGGAGAAGATCGCCTCAATCGGCAATATGGCTGCGGGCATAGCCCATGAAATAAACAATCCCCTGTCCGGGATTCTGATTTACGCCGAGCTGCTCAAAGGGTCCCTTGAAGGAAGGGATCAGGATGTGCAGGATGCGCAAGAGATCATAGACCAGACCCTGCGCTGCAAGCAAATCGTTTCAGAACTTCTTGAATTCAGCAGGCAATCCGTAGGAAAAACGTCGGCATTCGGCCTGAAGCAGCTCCTCAATAAGTGTTTGAACCTTCTCATACACCAGGCCTCTTTTCAGAATATCAAAATCAGCAAGGATTTCGCTCCCAATCTGCCGGAAATGGTAGGAGACATGGGCCAACTCCAACAGGTATTTACCAATCTCTTTGTGAATGCAGCGGATGCCATGAAGGGGAGGGGTACGTTGGCGATATCGGCCCGGTATGACTCAGAACGCTCCTCATTTATCATCAAAGTAGGTGATACCGGCCCCGGAATTCCTGAAAATCAACGCGAAAAGATATTTGACATTTTTTTCACCACCAAGCCCGTCGGCAAGGGAACGGGGCTGGGTTTGAGTATTTCACAAAACATCATCAAACTGCATGGCGGAAACATCAGTTTCAGCTGCCCTCCAGAAGGAGGGACGGTCTTCATTATTGAACTCCCCTGTGAATTCACGGAGACATCTACCGAAGAACCCGTATTTATTGGGATGGATAAGATATGAGCAGCGCAATGCGGATTTTGGTTGTGGACGACGAAAGGCCCATTCGAGAAGGTTGTCGGCGAGTCCTGTCAAGCAAGGATTACGAGGTGGCGACGGCGGAAAACGGAAAGGTGGCCCTGGAAACCCTTGAGCAGGACGACATTGATGTGATCCTTCTGGATCTCAAGATGCCGGTGATGAGTGGTGAAGAAGTCCTCCAGATCCTCCAGGAACGCCACCCCGACATACCCGTGATCATCATCACTGGCCACGGGACGGTTGACACGGCCGTGGAATGCATGAAAAAGGGCGCCTACGACTTTATCACGAAACCTTTTCAGATTGACCAGTTTCTGGTGACGGTCAACCGGGCCAGTGAGAAACGCAGATTGGAACAGCGTGCCAGACTCTTTCAGGAGGAGAACATCCGCAATCTTTATGACCTCCACATGGAAAAAAGCCGCATAGGCACCATGATTAACTGTATGGCAAACGGCGTCATGGTCACAAACCGCAATATGGAGGTTGTACTCCACAACCCTCTCCTCATGCAGTTGATGGATATCTCGGAAGAGTTGGAAACCCCGGTACCGATCTCCAAGATCACCCAGGATGGAACCTTGACCCAGACGCTCAGGGATATCCTGGGCAACAGGTGTGATAAACGGGAATTCGTTTCACAGGAGATCCTTGCCGGAAACAAGATATTGAGGGCCATATCGGCTCCTGCCCTGGGACCGGATATGGAGATCATGGGGACGGTTACGGTGCTCGAGGATATCACGGCCTTTAAACAACTTGACCAGATGAAGACGGATTTCGTCAATATGGTGGCCCATGAACTCCGGAGCCCCTTGGTCTCCATCAGGCAACTGCAGAATGTGCTTATCGAGGGTCTGACAGGCCCCCTGAACGAAAAACAGACAGACTATATACAGAGGGGAATGAACAAAATCGATGCCCTGCTCGAACTCATCAATGATCTGCTCGATATTGCGAAAATCGAGGCGGGCAAATATGTCCAGCATCGCGTGCCCACCGACATAGGCAAACTCATCGAGGAAACGGTGAACCTGGCGAAGGCCAGGGCAAAGGAGCATGGCATTTCCATCAAATACGAGTGCCATGACCTTAAGACGGTTCAGGTCGACCCAAGGAATATTGAAGAGGTGATCAATAATCTTGTGAGCAATGCCATTAATTATTCTCCTGAAGGTGGTGCAGTGACTGTAACGGCCAAGGGATTGGGCGAGTTTATGGAAATCGAGGTGAAGGACTCGGGCGTCGGCATTCCCGTCGAGGAACTCCCCAAGATATTTGATAAGTTTTACAGGATCAAAGACCCGCGAACAAGAAAAGTCATCGGAACGGGTCTGGGACTGGCTATTGTGAAAAGCGTGGTTGAGGCCCATAACGGTACGATTGAGGTGGAAAGTCTCCCAGGCCGTGGCAGCACCTTCAAGATACGTCTCCCAATGATCACAGACATGACATGACAAAAAACAGAAAACCGGGCCAAGCAATGCACGTTATGGTAGTAGACGACGAGCCCGTCGTGAGGAACGGTATCCAGCGTGCGCTTCAAAACAGAGGCATGTCTACAAAACTGGCATCCAAGGGCCAGGAGGCCATTGATCTGCTTTCCCACCAGTCCTTTGATCTCGTCCTTCTTGACATACGCATGCCGGACATGGATGGCGTCAGTGTCCTCAAACGGATACGTGCCGGTTCACCCGAAACCGCCGTAATCATGATTACCGGGTATCCCACCATTGATTCCGCCGTTCATTGCATCAAACTGGGGGCCTTGGATTACCTGGTCAAGCCCTTTCGTCTCGATGACCTGGATGCGGCCCTGGACAAGCTGAAGCCTCCGGAAACGTCATCGCTTAGTGCACAGTTGGACGCAGGCGGGCTGCGGATTGATTCCGATGACAACTTGATCATCGGTCAGAGTAGGCCCATGAAACTGCTTTTTGAAAAGATACTCAAGGTGGCATCAACGGACAGCACCGTGATGGTCACAGGTGAAAGTGGGACGGGGAAAGAGCTTGTCGCAAGGGCCATCCACACCAATAGCAGCCGAAAAAACAGGGAATTCGTGGCCGTTGATTGCTCTTCTCTGGTGGAAACGCTACTTGAAAGTGAGCTGTTTGGACATGTCAAGGGCTCTTTTACGGGGGCACTGCTGACCAAACACGGTTTTTTTGAATTGGCGAATCACGGGACATTCTTCTTCGATGAAATAACCAACCTGAGCCTCAAGATCCAGGCAAAACTCCTCCGGGTCGTTCAGGAGAGGGAATTCATGAAGGTCGGCGATCAGAAGAAGATCAAGCTCGATATCAGGATCATCTCCGCTTCGAACAGAAATCTTGAGGAGTCGGTCCGCAATGGTGCCTTTCGTGAGGATCTCTACTACCGCTTGAGTGTGGTTCCCATTCACCTCCCACCCCTGCGAAAAAGGCGGGATGACATTCCCCTCCTGTTGAAGCATTTTCTGGAGATTTTTGCCACCAAACTTAATAAACCGGTTCCGGAGGTGTCCCCGGAAGCTATGGAGACCCTGAAAGATTATGCCTGGCCCGGCAACGTGAGAGAACTTGAACATACCATTGAAAGGATATTGATCCTTGAAGACACGGACGTGATACGTGTGCGTGACTTACCCTCTTTTATCACGCAGAGGCAGGGAGAATTCCAGATGTTTTCGGAAGAGCTTTTTTCCTTGGAAGAACTGGAAAAGAAATACATCCGCTTTGTCTTGCGCCGCACGAGAGGCAGAAAGACCACGGCCGCAAGTATCCTGGGAATCAACCGAAAAACTCTTGGGCTTAAGGTAAAGAAATACGGCCTTTATTAACTTGGCTGCCGGAGAGTGTACGTCGTGACCTGCATGGTCACCCTGAGTAATATTTCCCCACCCTTCCCTTTCATTCGCTGGACTTTCATGCGCGGAACAGCAAGGAATTTTTTTGAATACTCAACGTGATACAGATAGCGCACCAGTTCATCCATTGAAATACCATCCAGCCGCAGTTCCACCCCGTTCTGCCCCATGGGGGACGTGGTTTCCGGAAAGGAGACCGGCTTCATATACTGAATCCGGCCACTGATACCCACCTCGCGAGACAGCGCCTCCAGGAAGGAGAGGAGGGTAAAGTTCTTTCCCCGACGCTTTAGCAGGTCCACCGCCTTGCGATGCCTTCCGATCAACTGCTGCCTTTCGGTTTTGAGCCGGAGCATTTGGACTACATCGGATTCCTTCTTCTTCATACGTTCCAGAAGCGTTCGTTCCCTGGTCAGGCTGGGAGAGAAGATAAGGAGGTAGTAGAGGATGGACAGGATGACCATACCACCGATGGTGACCATGCTGACCTGTTGCCTCTTAGCGCTCATTTCTTTACCAGCATCATGTGGAATTGGACCTTTCCTTCCTGGCGCGTGGTCTTTGCCCCGGCCAATTTCACAGCAGAAAAAGAATTGCTTTTCTGAAACGCTTCCTTCAATTTGTCCACCATCTCGAAGTTCGACGCGTTCCCCTCAATTTCCATTTCTTTTCCATCAATAGACAAATTTTCCAGGTAAAGATTCGGAAACCGGGCCATCCGGTCGGTTATCACCTTGAGCATTTCAAGAATGCTGTCCCCCGCCTCATTTTCTGAAATCCAGGCAAGTCGGGTTCTCTCCTGGGCCACCTTCTGTTTCATCTGGGCCAGTTCCTGGCCTTTTACGAGCCGCTTTGTCTCCGGGAACGCGGTCAAAAAAACACTTCGCATGCGATTTTTTATTTCTCCGTACTTCTTTATCTGAATGTGTTCTTTCTGGTACAGGTGGAATGTCAACATTCCCGCCAGAACGAAAAGAAGCACCAGGATGGTCCCGAATTTCCGTCTCAGGTCCACCGCGGATTGGATGGAAAATTCCTCTTTCCTGAAATTGAACGACCTGGAAGTACCGGTGGCCACATTCAGGGCCGCCCCAAGAGGAACTGCAAACCGGAGAGGGTTCGATTGAAAAGTGTTTTCAGAACGGGTCCTGATGCCTTCCCATGGTTTCCACACGGTCACCTGTATCCCGGTAATATCCTCGATCCTTTTTGTGATTTCTTTTTCCGGAGGGTATCCTCCCATGAGAAAAATGTGGTCCGGCGTTAGCGATTCTTCCTGCAATGAATAGATCTTGAAGGTATCCGCAATTGCAGAGATGATGTTTTCGGTCTCCGGCAAGATTCGAACAAACTCTACAGCCTTCCTGTACGCGATCTGGATGCCAACAGAACCCTCCCCGAAATGAATGATCGCCGCAGGGGCCTGATCCCCTTCTTCCCCATGCAGGGATGCCCCATAGAGAGAAAAAACAGCCACTTCGTCCAACAGGACCATGTCGGGTTCCAGTCCGGCATTTCTGAGCAATTCCAGGTGATGCTTGAGAATCTTCTTCTCCAGCCCGACCGCCACAACACTTCCGTCGGGTCCGGCCGGAAGATAGTCGACGAGCACATCATCTATGGGGGTAGGAATATAGGGTTCCATCTGATACCGGATAATCTTGTCCAGTTTCCGGCGCTTCCGGAACGGCACCGATATCCTGCGGAAACTGCCATGAACGGAGGGGATGCTGGTGATGAGCAAATCATACTTCAACCCGGGCTGCTCAAACATGCTCCTCAATCGATCCACTCTGTTCTCCGGCTTGTCCACATCCACGGCGCGGGTTTCCGCGATCTCAGTGCCCTTGAGCGTGTTGATAACCTTCACCAGGGCCAGTGACGTCTCGGTCACCTGAAGACCGACCACCGCCCGCGGTTTGAATATTTGTTTAAAACCTTCCCGTCGCATCATGTTACCCGCCAGTATACGATTCGCAACTTTCCGTTCTCACGCAAAACCACTGCATTCAGCCTCCTCACCGCAGTGTCGGAGTGTCCTTCTGTCTGGATGGAAAAGGCGGAACTCTTCGTGGTAACGGAATCTTTTATGGCATTGAAAAGCTCCGGGGTGAAGCCCGGTACTTTCAAAATTTCCTGGATAGTCCTGAAATTCGTCTCTTTGCGGTACTCCACGATATTTTCAGCGATCCCTTTGTCGATCCCCGGGTGCAGGCTCTGAAGCACCGGTATTGGGGCTGTATTGATATTGATCTTCCCCGTGGAATAGATGGTCAGATAATCATGGAGCCGTTCTTGAGGACTTTCCACGGACAGGAAAACGTTCCCCAATCCTTTGACAAGCGTAAGCTGGCCAGGCGAAACGAAAGGGCCGTTGCCGCATCGGTAAGGTGTCTCGAGGCCCTGGTAATAGAAATTTTCAGCTCCCTCCATCCGCTTCACGTCATCCCTGTCCAACCAGTCCAGGAGGGGACCCAGGTGTTCTTCACCAAGTCCCAGCAACGAAAATAACCTTTCCACTTTTTGTTGCCCGGCAGGATCGATCTTTCCCTCCTCCGTCAACAAATTGTTCACATTTATCTTGCCGGATTCATCCGTAATGGAACCGGTAACAGTCATTTCGGCTCCCTGTTCAAAAGGGATCTCTTTTCCGAATGCTCCCCAATCCTCCCGAAGGCTGTCCACCTCGGGATCATCTTTTTCAAGAACAGAGCGGGCAAAGGCGAATCCCGCACGGGCGGCCGCGGTAGCCCGTGCCTCATCTCGCGCAAACCCGGCCAGGTTCAATTCCACGCTCGATTCCTGGGAAAAACCAATCGTCATCCCCACCAGGGCGAAAATGATGAGCAGTGTCAGGAGCAGTGCCACACCTTCTTGATTCATGGGTTGGCCTCCTCACCGGAAAGGGAAAGAGCAGGGTGAACCGACGTCACAAAAAGATGTCCCTTCCCTTCATCATCCAGCACGGTGAGTTCGACGGTTATCAGGGAGGGAAGCACACCTCTCTTTTCCCCCGCAAGGGTATCCCACGAATCCAAACCCTGCTCCACGCCGTCCTCGAACCGAAAATTCAGACCTCCCACGTTCCTGGCAAGCTGAAACTTTCTACCTCCTTGCGACAGATCGTCATCCGGAGGGGCCGTATCTCTTCGATAGAGGATGAAGCCAGCCCTGTCGGGATCCTTTTCCAGGGAATAGCCGATTTCGCATAGATCTGTCTCAGGGTCACCGCCCCCGGCTTCCATGTGACTGAAACTCGTGAAATCTATCTGATCCAGGGCATGCCCATCCTCCTCCCCGTCCTTGCAAACCATCCCAAGCTGCAAATTCTGCAGTTTTTCCGGGGAATCCGTGACCGCGGAAACCAAGTCTTCTGAAATACGTTCCAGGACGATCCTCGCCGTCTGATTGACCTGTTCACCTTCTCGTGCCGCCTTGACAGAGCTTACCTCGGAAATAAATGCCTCGTATACAGCCGTGATCACGATAATGAGAATGGCCATGGAGACAAGAACCTCGAGGAGTGTGAAACCGTACTCACCCATTTTGCAGTTTCTGTTCGTTCGCCTATGATCAATCAGATTCATGAAATATGTATGTTTCCAGCAGATACTGCAGACCCTCACTGCCATCACCGGGATGAACCGTTATCCTGATCTTATAGAGATTTTTCTGGTCAGGCACTTCCTCTCTGTCTTCTTCATAGCTCAGACCCGGGAACGCGGGGCTGAAATCACCGGACCTGCTCCCCGGATCGGTTGTGTCACCGGCATAGATATGCGCGAGGCGTCCCTGGACAAGGTACTTGGCCTCGGTAATAAATCTCGCTTCCCGTTGGAATTCCAGGTTCTGGGCCTGGATACGGAACACGGCCACAAACGTTATGGCCATGATGGCCAGGCACACCAGAACCTCCACAAGGGTGAAGCCGTTAGGACACTTCTTTCTGATCAATATAGCTGTCATGGAGCGTCGCCTGTCCTGTCAGCGGATTGAATTCAATGGTATATATCTCATTTTCCTTGTTTCGGATATGCACAAGGGTTCTTTCAAGACATCCATTCGGTGAGAATCGAATGGACACTTCTCCTTCCTGGAATTTGCCTCTCCGTTCAACACTGATATCCACAAGATCCACACCCTTAGGCAACTTCAGGATTATTTTCTGTCCATTCTTGAACGTTTCGGACCCGGTTCCCTTATCCGCGATCTTCTTTTCGAGCCTGTCCTTGTCTATATTGAAGAGAAGAAACTGCTCCGAGCGGGTACTGGCGGCCTTGCCCCTGAAGTAGCCCACCTCTGCAATAATCTGGCGGCTTGCAAGCCGCAAGTCCCCTTCTGATACGATGCTCCCCATCCGTAACGAGAACATCCCGAGGAAGATTCCCAGGATTGCAAGGACGACCAGAAGCTCCAGGAGTGTAAAGGCGCTAGCCCTGTCCATCCTGGGATTCCCAGTTGGTAACATCCTTGTCCTCACCTTCCCCTCCCTCGTCACCGTCCGCCCCGTAAGACCACAGATCAAAATCCTCGTTGTGAACTCCTGGCGAGAGGTAGAGGTATTCATTTCCCCATGGGTCCTTGGGGACCTGGTTTTTTTCAATGTAGCCGCCCTTTCGCCAGTGTTGAGGGATCCTTCCAGTGCTTGGGGGTTCCACCAGGGCGCGCAGTCCCTGATCAGTCGACGGATAAAAAGCGTTGTCAAGCCTGAAAAGCTTCAGGGCGTTTTCCAGTGTCTGGATATCCAGCCGGGCCTTCATGATTCGTGCCTGACCCGGACGGTCCATTATCTTCACGGCAACGAGACTTGCAAGTATTCCAAGAATTGTAACCACAATAAGAATTTCGAGAAGAGTGAATCCCCCATTACGCCTGGCAGTCATTCTGCAGTTTTTTGTTAAACGAGCCATATTTTCCCCTTGCATATCGTTTTTTGGACTACCTAATCCCTGCGCTCATATCGAAAATAGGCAAGAGCACGGCCAGCACAACAAATGCCACGACCATTCCCATCACCAGGATGATGATAGGTTCCAGCAGGGAGGTGAGAGACCCAATGCCGGCATTTACATCTTCTTCATAGATATCCGCGGCTTTTTCAAGCATCGCCTCCAGCTCACCGCTCTGCTCGCCTGCTCTCAGTAATTGAATGATGAGCGGAGGGAAATGCCCTGTCAGTTTCAGCGGTGTTGCAAAATCAGAACCCTCTTCTACCTGTTTCGTAGCCTGTTCCACTGCCTCTTCCACAATCCTGTTCCCTAAGGAGAGGCGCGCGATTTCCAGGCTCTGTACCAGGGGAAGCCCGCTCCTGAGCAATACGGCCAGGGTCCGGGTGAACCTGGCCATTACACTTTTTCGATGAAGCTTCCCCATGATGGGCACTTTCAGTCGCCACCGGTCCCATGCACGTGCTCCCGAAGCTTTTCTTATCCACGCTGCCGTTACAGCAAAAAAAACGATGAAGCACAGGGCCACTAGCCACCACCAACCCCTTGCAAAATCGGTGAGTCGGATGAGGATCCTGGTGGACAAGGGCAATGCCAGTTCCATGCCTCTAAAAATCCCCACAATCTTCGGCATAACAAAGGTCATGAGAAAGATCAGGATAACGGTGGCCACCATCAGCAGAAAAAGGGGATATGTCAGCGCCGCGGTTATCTTCTTTCTGGTCCTCAAAGAGCGTTCAGAAAAATCCGCCAGTCTTTCCAGGATGGCATCCAGACCGCCTGCCGATTCCCCGGCCCGAACCATGTTGATGGATATGGCGTCAAAGACATCCGGGTGCTCGGACATGGCCTGGTAAAGGGCACCACCCTCGATCACTTTCTCCCTAATCTGGGTGATTTTTCTCTTCAGACGGAGGTGTTCCACCTGCTCGGCCAGGGTACCCAGACAGTCGACGAGAGGAAGGCCGGAGGAGATCAGGGTGGCGAGCTGTCTCAGGCACCCGCTCACAAGGACGGGATCTATTCGTCTCAGCCAGGCGAACCGCAAGCGGAGTCCTTCGAGGCGTGCCCCTTTTCCCTCGGGACTCACTTCCTTGAGTTCCATCGGAAAGACCCTGCCTTGGGTTAACTTGAACCGCGCGGAACTCGGCCCTTCGGCGGTGATAATCCCGGTAACCTTTCTCCCCTTTTCATTGACGGCTCGATATTCGAAAACGGCCATGATGCAGCACTACTCCTGGGTGACCCTGAGTACTTCATTCAAGGTGGTAACGCCCGCCTTTACTTTCCTCAGGCCATCCTCGAACAGGGAGATCATACCCCCCTCCACGGCGGCCTCTTTCATGGTGACGGAATCGGTGCCGGAGGTGATGAGGTGTCTCATTTCGTTGTCAATGATCAGCAGTTCAAAAATTCCGGTCCTTCCCAGGTATCCGCTCTCCATGCAGGCAGGGCATCCCTTTCCCCTGAAAAGTCGGTCGTCGTCCGTGAGTCCGTAAGCTCGAAGAATGGATTCTTCCGGCCGGTAAGGCTCCTTGCACCCCGGGCAGATCGTTCTTACCAGTCGCTGGGCAAGAACCCCGAGGAGGGAGGATGAGATGAGAAACGGTTCCACGCCCATGTCCACGAGTCTCGTAAGGGCCCCTGCCGCATCATTGGTATGAAGGGTGCTGAAGACCAGATGTCCGGTAAGTGAGGCCTGTACGGCGATCTCCACGGTATCCATATCACGAATTTCACCGATCATGATAATATCCGGATCGTGTCTGAGGATGGATCTGAGCCCCTTGTCAAAAGTGAGGTCTGTCTTGGGGTTAACCTGGATCTGGCCCACGCCCTTCAGCTCATACTCGATGGGGTCTTCAATGGTAACGATATTCTTTTCCTCTGAGTTGATGCGATTGAGAGAGGCATAGAGTGTGGTTGTCTTGCCACTGCCGGTGGGGCCAGTCACGAGGACAATGCCCCCGTTTTTGTGGATGAGCTTTTCAAAGGTTGCCCGTTCCGCTTCAGCCAGGCCCATCTCTCCGAGGCCCAGCAATGACACGGTCTTGTCAAGCAGCCTCAGCACGATCCTCTCACCGAAGGCCATGGGAATAATGGACACCCTGATGTCAACAGGTCTATCGGCCACCCTTATCTTCATTCTGCCATCCTGGGGAAGCCGCTTTTCAGCAATGTCCAGACTTGCCATGACCTTGATGCGGGAGACAATGTGGGGATGAATCCTCTTAGGCAGATCGTAGATCTCGTGTAAGATACCGTCCACCCGAAAACGAACCTTGATCTTTTTCTGATAGGGTTCAATGTGAATATCGCTTGCCCTGTTCTTGAGTGCCTGTGTCAGTACGATGTTGACCAGACGGATGATCGGCGCCTCATGGTTGACATCCATGAGATCCTCCGCCTCTTCGATCTCCGCAAAGACATGATCATCCACTTGGTACTCTCCAAGATCTTGCACCATCTTTTCCGCATCGTCATTAGACTGGTCAAAGAGCAGGTTTATAGCTGAAAGGATCTCCCTGCTTGGGCTGAGAACAAGCCTCGCACCCTTGCATCCCAGTAATCCGGCCAACTCATCGGCGGCCTGGCAATTGAGGGGATCATTGAGCGCGACCTTGAGCCATTCATCTTCTTTTCTAAGAGGAACCAAACACATGCGTTTGAAATAATGGATGGGAATATTCAGGATTTCTTTGAATTCCAAGCTGGCGGAGAGATGATCCTCGTAAGGGATCCCTGATCTGGCGCAAAGGTGAGGCAGTCCTTCGTCCTGGCTTCCTTTGTTTCCCAGAGAAGGCCCTTGTGAATAGTGCGGGCTATTTTTCCTGCTTTTTTCGGGCATGGCATCATCTTTGTCTGTACAGGGATTTCCTGAGAATCTTCAGCAGGAACCCCTCTCTACTTGAAACCTTTCTGCCTGAGAATCTCGGTCTGCTCCCGACTATCCGCCTTCATCTGCTCCCGGTCGATAAGTTCTCTTTTCCCCTTGTACAGGCCTTCTGCGGTTGCCTGGTTTTTTATGATATGGGGAGTAAGAAAAACCATCAAATTCGTCTTCACGTCCCTGTCAGTGGTGTTCTTGAAAAGCCAACCCATGATGGGCAATCCCCCCAGACAGGGCGTCTGCGTCTTTCCCCGATTCATCTGTTTTTCGATGAGTCCACCGATGACGGCCGTCTCTCCATCGCGAACGGTGATCGTGGTCTTTGCAGAACGAAAGGCTGTTGTTGGAGCCAGCACCGTTCCCCCGAGAGCGGTGCTTTCAAGGACTGTTTTGACGCTTTCTTCAAGTTTAAGCCGTACAAGGTCCTCTCTGTTGATTTGGGGGGTGACGGTGAGTTTTACGCCCACATCCTTGTACTCAAAGTTTTGAATGGCGCGATCGGTCGTACTGGTCCCCTGGTCGATCCTGGTGACGAAGGGGATGTTCTTCCCGACTTCGATAACCGCCTCTTCGTTATCAAGGGTCAAAATTTGAGGGGTGGAAATGATATTGAAGTCACTGTCCGTTCGCACTGCCTTGATAAAAGCCCCAAGAGTGGGAAAGGTGACGCTGCCGAGGGTGACGGCTTTGCCGATCACCCCGGCGGCGAAACCGGCCGGGAGTGACCCGCCGGACAAATCGCTCAGCCCGCCGGTGGAACCGGCTGTTCCTCCAAGCCAGACCCCCCCGTCACTTCCTTGCCCGTATCCGCCTTTGTATATATTACCGGCGCGCCATTCGACGCCCAGTTCCAGGGCCTTGTCCGTGGAGACCTCTACGATCAGGGCCTCCACATAGACCATGGTTCGGGGGATGTCCAGTTTTTCGATAATCTCTTTGAGGGTGCTGTATTCACCTGGCTCAGCAATGATCACGAGGGAATTGGTGGCCTTGTCTGCGGATATCTGGACATCCTTGGAGATCAGGGGTGCCCCGCCTTTTTTTTTCTCGGCACCTTTGCCGGGGATTTCAGAAAGCACCTTCACCAGGTCCTCTGCAACCGCATACTGCAGTGAATAGATGTGGATGGTGGTCCTGGGTTTGGCCTCTCTCCGGTCCAGTTTTCCGATAAGCATCCGGATATCGGCCATAACCTTGGGCGATGTCACCACGATCAGGGCATTGGTCCTCTCGTCTGAAATCATCTTGACTGTTTTTTTGGACAGCCTGCTCTTCTGATTCTGGAGAAAGATCTCCTTGAGCTTGGGGACCAGCTTTTCTGCCCTGGCCCACTCCAGCATAAAGACCTGGGTTTCCTCAACCCCTTCCACATCGAGTTGTTTTATGATCTTAATCAACCGATCGATGTTGGACAGGACATCGATAATAATGAGGGTGTTTGTATCGGCATAGGGGATGAGAACGCCGGTCCTGGGGACCAGTGGTTTCAGAAGTTTGGCCAGGTTGAGGGCATCAGCATATTTCAGGGGATAGAGTTGGGTAATAATATTGTCTGAGGGAGATCTCGTTCCTTTCCCGAAGATGGTTTCCACCCCTTTTCCCCTGGCCTCGGAGGCCTTGATGATCTTGACTACCTTCCCGGCAGGGACCGTTGTGAAACCATTCACTTCAAGGACGGAAAGGAAGACCTTGTAGGCCTCACCCACGCTCACCTTCCTGGGAGAAAGGATGGTGACACGCCCTTTTACCGCGGGATCAACAACAAAATTTTTCTCCGTCAAGTCGCTGATAAACTTGATGAGAACTCCCAGATCCACATCCTTGAAATTCATGGTGATAAGTCCCTGGGGTTTGTGCAGTTGCTCTTCGCCGCCTGCAGGTCCGATCAGTGAAAATGATGTGAATAACAAAAAAAAGGCCAGAACGATACGTTTTCCATTTTGACTATTTGGTCTCATCATGTGTTGCTCACTTATCAGATATTGCTTGGAAATGGAATCAGTGCCAAAACCTCACGAAACGTCCTCGCTTCCCTGTGCTTCCGGAAGCTTTCTTGTCCGTGGCAATATTCTTGTTGGAAGCGTCTTCTTTCTTGGGGGTATGCGCACAGTACTTCGTCGCGGCCGTATTCTTTCAGGGACCCTGGGGATTTGAGCAGGACCACTTTCATAGGACATCTGCAAAGACTCCTCTTTGCCGTTACGGTTCAAAATGACCTTACCCGACAGGATCTTGTCAATGCGCACCCCATGGATAAAGTCATTCACACGATAGATGTCCTGTTCACGGGTTTTTCCATCGAGGATAACAGCGAGCCTTTCGCCTCTCTCCCCCATCATGGTTCCCTTGAGTTCCAGGTTCAGATCGGTCACTTTTAGGAGGGCTGGAAATTCCTTTTTCAGGACGGGTTTTTCAACCGATTTCTTTGTTTTGAAGATATCCGGAGCTATAATGGATCGAAAATATTGTATGCGCTCTGTTTTTTTCTCTTGGGACGACTTTCCGAAATCCTCGCTTGTGATTCTGACGGCCGATCCGGCGTTCAGATTCCGGGCAGATGCCCAGGTTCGAAAAATGGTAACCCCAACCCATAGAATCAACCCGGCGAGGAGGAGATTGAGCGACATGAAAGTCTTATGGATACGCATGGTTGCCTTTTATCAAAACCAAACTAGCCTATTTGACCCTGAGAGGCAAGAAATTCTTGCGATTTTAAATTTTCCTGCACAGACCTCAGTCATTCAAGAAAATCGAGGCAAAGACCTTGGCATCACTCAAAATGTCCGAAATGAGACAGGATTCATTAGGCTGATGGGCAGTGTCGGCGGACGTGGACCAGACGGCCGCGGGGAAACCGTATTTCCTGAAGAAAGCCGCAACCGTACCGCCCCCTATACCCATGGGTTTGGCCTCCCGTCCGGTTGCCTCTTTGATGGCCCTTGCCAGGGCCACAACGACCGGGGAATCGAGTGGCGTTGGTTCGGGTGCTTCCTGGCGCTGGACGGTCTCCCATCGGATCTTCAAGCCTCGATTGTTTCCTATTCTATCGGCCATTTCCCGGCATGAATAAAGGACTTCTTCTGTTTGATAGCGGGGAAGAATGCGACAGTCCAGGTAGAAGACGTCTTTGCCGGGAATCGTATTGATATTCGGCACGTTGGCTTCCATTTTTGTGGTGGCAAAGGTAGATTGCGGGGGGTTGAAGTGATTATCATCCCCTGGAAACAGGGATCCCAGTTCCTGCAGGGCCAGTATGAGTTCTGCCGCTCCCACCAGGCTGTTTCTGCCCTTCTGGGGCGTGCTGGCATGGCATTGTTTTCCAGTGACGCTGCATTTCAGCCACAGCATGGATTTTTCAGCCACTTCTATCATGGTGCCGTCTTCATTCCCTCCATCCGGTACGATGATCAGGTCCTCTTTCTGGAACAGATCTTTCCGGTTTTTCAATACATGGTGAAGTCCGAATGCACTCCCTGTTTCTTCATCCGCCACAACCGCAAGCCCCACGGAATGGTGTAATGTTTCGCCCGCGTCAAGGATGGCTTTGAGTCCCAGATAGGAACTGACGAATCCATGTTGATTGTCTTCCACACCCCTCCCGATGATCCTGTCTCCCACCACGCGGACCTTGAAAGGATCCGAATCCCACAATGAAAGATCCCCTGGAGGTACGATATCCGAATGGCTCAGGACCCACACGGTGGGGTCTTTCGGGTCATCATCCCACCTGGCCAGCAGATTAGGTCGATAACCTTCAAAGGCCCTCTCATCCGGGGCCTTCACCTCCTCGATGAAGTCAGGTTTCAGATCCTGGAGCAGGTGCGTCACATAGGTGGTCTTTTCATGCTCGCCGGTTCCACCATTGCTCGGGCTCAGGGCAACCCTGGAGGTCAATTCCTTCTGAATATTGATAACGTCATCCCTATATCCATCAATCCTCTTGAATATTTCAACCATTTTTGACATAAGCTACTTTCCCTTGTCTTGATAGCCATTTTCCGGGAAGTCCTTTTCTCGCCCGGAATCAGGACACACGAGGGCCTTTTCTCCCTCTTCCACGGCAATCCAGTTATTCAACGGTCACACTTTTTGCAAGGTTTCTGGGCTTATCGATATCGCAGCAGAGCAGGTTGGCGCAATAATAGGCCAGCAACTGGCAGGGAACCACCGCCAGGATAGGATTCAAAAAATCAAGTGTGGCCGGTATTTCGATGACTTCATCCACAAGGTCGCAGATCTCCCTGTTTCCTTCAGTGGTAATGGCCACCACCGGACCCCTTCGACTCTTTATTTCCTGAATATTGCTGACCATCTTCTCATACATGTCATCTTTCGGCAGGATGGCCACGGTCGGCATCTGCGGGCTGATCAATGCAATCGGGCCGTGTTTCATTTCGCCCGCTGCATAACCCTCCGCATGGATATAGGAAACCTCCTTGAGCTTCAGCGCGCCCTCCATGGCAATGGGAAAATTGAATTTTCGCCCCAGAAAAAGCCAGTTTGGGCACCTGTAGTACTTTTCTGCGATGGCTTCGATGTGATTGGCTTGTGACAGTATCTTTTTTATCTGAGCCGGGAGTGCCTGCAGGGCCCTTATGGCCTCAACCCCTTCGGTCAGGGAAAGGTTCTGGTGCCGCCCCAGGAGAAGGGCCATCAAGGTGAGTATGGCGAGTTGTGACGTGAATATTTTTGTGGAAGCGACTCCGATTTCAGGGCCTGCATGGTTATAGATACCGGCCTCTGTTTCACGTGATATGGAACTGCCCACCACATTCACAATTCCCAGGAGTCGTGCGCCCTTGCGTTTTGCCTCTCTTATGGCAGCCAGTGTGTCAGCCGTTTCCCCCGACTGGCTGAGGGCCACAATAAAGGTGTTGGGCGGAAAATTCAGTTTCCTGTATCGGAATTCCGAGGCCAGTTCCACCTCCACATCGATGTCGGTAAGTTTTTCGAAAATATATCGACCCACACAAGCCGCATAGTAGGATGTGCCACAGGCCACCATGACCAGATGACGGCAGGTTTTGAGTTGGTCCCAAACAGGGGTGATGCCTCCCAGTTTGGGGACCCCCTCACCGGGCTCGAGGCGCCCCCTCATGGCATTCATGACCGTCTCAGGCTGTTCGTAGATCTCCTTTAACATGAAATGTGGAAACCCATCCAGGTCCGCGTCCTCCGCATGCCACTCTACCGTCTCCACCGTTCGCTCGATGCGCTTGGCCTGGCCCGTTGAAATGGCAAAATCGTCCAGGGTCAAGGTGGCCAGTTCGTTGTCCTGGAGATGGACCACCTGATTGGTGTAGCGAACCATAGCCGAGACATCGGATGCGGCAAAATTGCCCTCATCACTGAGCCCGATAATCAGAGGGCTCCCCCTTCTCGCCACAACGATTTCCCCCTCAGCATCCCTGTGGATGACCGCCAGGCCGAATGTGCCCTCGACCTGGGACATGGTTCTTCTCACAGCCTCGTTGAGGCTTCCATCAAAATTGAGGGCGATCAGGTGGGCCAGCACCTCGGTATCCGTTTCGGAACTGAAATGATGCCCCTCCTTTTGAAGCTTCTTCTTCAGCAGGCCATAATTTTCTATGATGCCGTTGTGGACCAGATAGACTTTCTGTTCCGGGTCCGTGTGGGGATGGGCATTACGTTCATTGGGTTCTCCGTGCGTTGCCCAACGTGTATGGGCGATGCCCAGGGTTCCATTGATCTCCTGCCCGTTGATCTTTTTTTCCAGTTCCACGATTCTTCCCACTGCCCGGTGACAGGTGATGTTCGATCCATCTTGTACGGCAATACCGGCTGAATCGTAACCCCGATATTCCAGCTGCTTGAGTCCTCCAATGAGGATGGACTTGGCCTGCTTTTTCCCCACATAACATACGATTCCGCACATGTTTCTATCTCCCCTTCCAAGGAACTCGTAGTATTAATTAAGTTCCTTTATCATAGGATGCTGCGAAGTGGCATAAACCAGCTTCTAACGAAGTTTTATTCGACGGGTTTCACTACGAGAACCTGAGGGTCTTTTTCGGACGCTTTCTCATAGTGCGCTTGGCACCCAACACCGACATGGACGGCTATTTTGGGTTTATGCCACCCAAGCCATAGCGCTCTCTCATGCACACTCCTAAACCCCAAATAGTCGTCCATCTCCTCCGGGGTGTTTAGAAAGCGTCCGAAAAAGATTTTCAGGTTCGGTTCAAGGCCCATATCGTCTTCGTTGTTCATAGGATGCCGTTCGTGGCATACGTCAGCTTTTTACAAAGTCATCAACTTTTCGATCGAACCGTATAATTGATAATTGCACGTGCGATTTCTCGGGATCTCGTCCCCAATATTTTGCCGTGGACCTCCAGAACGGCCAGACTTATGCCGCTCGTTCCGTCCCTCGGCATGGCGTACGCCGTGATCCAGTCATATTTATAGCGCTCCGACCGGTCATTGATCGTACCGGTCTTGGCCCCGATGTCTATGGATCTGAACATTTTCTTCCGCCGCATCCGCCAGAATGATTTTCTGCTCGTCCCGTAGCGCACGGTGTCTTCCATAAGGATTTGCAATTTTCGCGCCGTGGTGGGCTTTATGGGGGTTCCCAGGACACTGGTGCGTGCCTGGTAGATGGATCCTGTTTCCCTGGTGATCTCCCTGACAATCCATGGCTTCATAACCACACCCTTATTGGCGACCGCCGAAGCAAGCATTGCAGCGTGAAGTGGTGAAATCAGAGTGTTTCTGTTGAAGCCGCAGGTGAGTTCCGCCAGTTCATAGCGATCTTCCGGGACATCCACAGTACTGGGAGAAAGGGGAAAATTCAACGGGATCTGGCAGTTGAAAAAAAATTTCCTTGCATAGTCAAGCACTATCCCACGTCCAAGGGCGTAGATTCCCAGTTTTCCGAATACCGGGTTGATGGACTGGGCAAAGGCCTGTCTGAATTTCACCTTGGTTGTGAACCGGTTCGTCTTCTTTGTCAGCTGTCTCTTATAGAGCGTATGTGCCTCGCCCTGGAAACCCACTAATTTGTTAGGGGTGTAATTTGTCTTCTCAAACGCCGCTGCCGCGGAAACGATCTTAAAAAGACTGGCAGCCGGAAAATCCGCATCCAGGCAGAGATTGCCCCCTCCATCCTCGTTCTTTCTGTGGCTTACCATGGCCAGTATACGTCCGTCTTCAGGGTTCATCACAACCACAGCGGCCATTTCCGTCTTGGAAGACTTGAGAATCCGATAAATATAGTTCTGAAGACCGGGGTTCAAGGTGGTTTTCACCGTCAGGAGGGTGTTATCGTTCTCAACGGAAAAATGATTCTTGAGGTCCCCAAAATGGTCAAAATGGTGAGATATCAGAGGCCAGAGTTCCTGCAAATCCGATCCTTTTTCGGGTGGAATCGGTTTCTCTTCCGAATTAGGCGGGGCGTAGCTGGCTTCGCTCAAATGAATCAGGATACGGTTTCCGCCATGGATCAACAACAGCACCAACAGGATAACACAGGTCGAAGAAAGAACCAGCCAAGGCAGGCGTCCCCAAAGACGCTTCCTTCTGTCCCTTCGCAGCATGCAATCCTGGTAAACCCGCCAGTTGTTTTGAGGAGATCCTTTTGAATTCATCGTCGCTCCCGATCAATAAGCTCGGCACCGCCCATGTAAGGCCTGAGCGCTTCCGGAATGGTCACACAACCATCTGACTGCTGGTAGTTCTCGAGAATCGCCACCACGGTTCTCCCCACCGCAAGCCCTGAACCATTCAGCGTGTGGACAAGCTCCGTTCCCCGGCCTCCTTTTCTCTTAAAACGGATTTTCGCCCGTCTAGCCTGAAAATCCTCAAAATTACTGCAGGAAGATATTTCCCTGTAGAGTTTCTGGCTCGGAAGCCACACCTCCAGATCGTAGGTTTTGGCCGCGGAAAAACCGAGGTCCCCGGTGCAGAGGGAAACAACCCGGTAGGGAATCCCAAGTCTTTTCAGGATCTCTTCAGCGTTTCCAGTGAGCTTTTCCAATTCCTCGTAGGATTCCTCCGGCAGAACAAACTTGACCAGCTCAACCTTGTTGAATTGGTGCTGTCTGATCAATCCCCTGGTGTCTTTTCCATGGGAACCGGCCTCTGATCGAAAACAAGGCGTATAGGCCGTATAATAGATGGGCAGGTCCTCTTCATTGATGATCTCTTCCCGGTGGATGTTTGTCACGGGGACTTCGGCCGTGGGGATCAGATAGTAGTCCCAACCTTGCACTTTAAAGAGATCTTCCTCAAATTTCGGGAGCTGGCCTGTCCCGGTCATAGATGCGGAATTTACCATGAAAGGGGGCAGAATTTCCGTGTAGCCGTGCTCTCCGGTATGGATATCAAGCATGAAGTTGATGAGGGCCCGTTCCAATCTGGCCCCTGCCCCGCGATAAAGTGCAAACCGGGCCCCGGCTATTTTCGCTGCCCGGGGAAAATCCAGAATGCCCAGTTTTTCACCAATGTCCCAGTGGGAGAGAGGTTCGAAATCCATTGGGGTCTTTTCTCCCCACGTCCTGATGACAGGATTGTCTCTCTCGTCCTGACCCACAACCACCGATTCATGGGGTAGATTGGGTATGACCATAAGCAGTTCTTCCAAACCCTCGATGAAGCCCGTAATGTCTCTTTCCTTCTCCTTTATTCCTGTCGATACATCTTTCATTTCTGAAATAAGAGCGGCTGCGTCTTTCCCTTCTCGCTTCATGTCGGCGACCTGTTCACTCACCCGGTTCCTTTCGTGACGCATTTCTTCCAGTTCTGAAAGCCGGGTTCGCCGCTCCTTATCCAAATGCTCGAATTCAGACAGGCCGAGATCGTAGCCCCTGTGCTTGACCATCTGTTTGATGGTATCAAGATTCGATCTCACAAATTTAAGGTCCAGCATGCGATCCTCCTTGGATTCGTTAATGATCGGCAATCGTAATTCAGTTGTGTCTTCCCATCTGAAAGCGTTATCTGGATTTCTATTACATGATCCGGAGATGATGGTCAAACTTTTTGGCAAAGCGGATTGAAATTGCCATTTCGAGCTTTCTATGGTATAAATTCCAGCACAAATTTGATGGAAGCGTAAAAAGTCCCTCCATGGACTTTTTACTAACGGAATCCGAAAAGTGCGATTTTCGGTTTCCTTACAAATGAACGGGTT
>Ga0307440_1000014_pt1 | contig 66705 bp, 68 predicted proteins | sample SalMarWE160410MG_FD_202150 | JGI IMG/M metagenome (GOLD analysis project Ga0307440, IMG submission 202150) | Salt marsh sediment microbial communities from the Plum Island Ecosystem LTER, Massachusetts, United States - WE1604-10 | ecosystem: Environmental > Aquatic > Marine > Intertidal zone >...
GGTTTTTTCTGTTTCATGTCTTCCCCTGATGCGAAAATCATACCCATCCGTTCCGCTGTGTCCAAGCAAGCAGTATCGACCGCCACGGCAGCAGCCTGACAGGGGGAAAGTGTCCCCCTGGATTCTGTTTGCAAAAACATCGCCCATTCTTAATATGAGTGGATGCAACCTGTGCAGGAAGCAAGCGCCTCCCAAGAGGAACTCGATCTAGCCGTTTTATCCGCATTGCGAACCAACATCAGCCGCCGCGTGGTGGGGCAGCTTGATGTTATCGACCGCATGCTGATCGGCCTGTTGGTCGGAGGTCACTTGCTACTCGAGGGCGCTCCCGGCTTGGCCAAGACCACGGCGGTCAGGGCGATCGCCGACTGCATCGATGTGGATTTCCACCGTATCCAGTTCACCCCGGATCTGTTGCCGGGAGACTTGATCGGCACGGAAGTGTTCCGGCCGCAGAATACCAGTTTTGAATTCGTGCGCGGTCCGATCTTTCATTCCATTCTGCTGGCCGACGAGATCAACAGAGCTCCGGCCAAGGTGCAATCGGCATTGCTCGAAGCCATGCAGGAGCGCCAGGTCACTGTGGGCAACACCACCTATGCACTGCCGGATCTTTTCTGGGTGATCGCCACCCAGAACCCCGTGGAGCAGGAAGGAACCTTTCCCTTGCCCGAGGCGCAGTTGGACCGTTTTCTGATGATGGTGCGTCTGGATTATCCCAATCGCGAAGATGAACTTCATATCCTCGACATGCATGAGCAGAACGTCGAGGAGGCTCCACTCGAGCCGGTGATTCACCCGGAAGACGTGTTTGCCCTGCGCAAGGGGATTCGGAAGATATTCATGGCTCCCGAGTTGAAAGGATATATCGTGGATCTGGTAGCGGCGACCCGCGATCCCGGACAGCTCGATGACGAACTTGCAGGCACCGTCGAACTGGGGGCTTCCCCGAGGGCCTCCATCGCCCTCGCTCTTTGTGCGCGTGCCCATGCGGCCATCCACGGCCGTGACTATGTCAGTCCGCATGACATCCAGAGCATTGCTGTCGATGTGCTGCAGCACAGGATCGTGCTCAGTTTCAACGGCATCGCTTCCCGATGGGACCGCAGGAAAATGATTCAGCGTCTGGTGGAGTTGGTACCCGTCCCCTGATATGATGGACCATCGCCTGCAAACCCATAGAGATTTCCTGCCAGACCAGATGGAACTGGCCAGGCTGGAGATTCAGGCGGCGCACATCCGTAACCAACAGCATGGCCGTACGGGCGAGAGGCTCCCCAATCAGTCGCATTCCCATTTCCTCGGACGTGGCCTGGATCTTGAGAAGGTTCGTGCCTATTCCCCGGGGGATGATATCCGGGCCATGGACTGGCGGGTGACCGCCCGCACGGGCAAACCTCATGTGAAGGTCTACCGGGAGGAAAGGCAACGGGTGATGGCGCTGCTCGTACAGACGTCGGGTTCGATGCTGTTCGGTTCGTCCGGCACCACCAAACTGGCACAAGCGGCTCGTATGGCGGCACTGCTTGCATTCACGGTGCAGCGTCGTCGGGAGCAGGTCAGTGTGCTGCTTCCGGGTGATCTGGGAGGCGTCGAGATCCCTCCCTGTTCCCCGCGTGACGCCATGTGGCGGATGCTGGATTTTCTGGCCGGTGGTAACAGGGAGGCGGGGCATTCCCTCATATGGGAGCGTCGCTTGGCCTCTATGCCCGGCGGGCGGACGGTGGTGATCATTTCCGATTTTATCGGCTGGGACGATGAAAACTGGCAGGGTCTGCGCTATGCGGCCATGCGCCACCGCGTTTCCGCCATACAGGTCTATGATCCCCGCGAGTGTACGATGCCGGATATGGGCCTGGCGCGCATGTCGGCCCCGGATGGGAGTTCCCCCTTCCTGATCAATACCGGACATCGGAGAGCGCGGGAGAAATTCGCTGCATGTTGGGAGTCACATCGGCGGCAACTGTTCAGCAGGCTTTCGCTGGCGCGGGTACCCTATTGGGCTGTATCCACCATCGAAGACCCCTCCGCTAGTCTGGGACACATGGCCGGCCTGTTTGTCCATTGATGCCACTTTTTGTATTACCGGCCATTGCTCCACCCGATGCGCCGATGGCGCCGGGCTGGTGGCCGTTGCCCCCGGGCTGGTGGCTGGTTGGCATGGCCATATTCATGCTGGCGATATGGGGTGCTTCCAGGTTGCTGCGGCGGATGGGCCCGCTGCGCAAACGCCGAAAGCGGCAGCCCGATCTCAGAACAATGGCATTGGCAGCGCTGGATGAACTCGAGCGCCGCGAATCTGCCAGTGAACGTGAAACGGCTTACCGACTAAACGAGATATTGCGTGCGGCATTGCTGGATACCCACGCATCGGCTGGCAGTTGGCGTCCGTTCGCACCCAGGGACGATATCGACGTGGATGAGATGGAATGGAACGCGTTCTGGGCCGAACTGGAGATGCGCTACAGGCCGTCTGCGACACTGGATGATGGAATAAGCCGCCGACAGCGATGGCTGGCGGTGGCGCGCAGGTGGCTTGAACAGCTTCCCGGCTATGATGGCATGCGGATGCAGCCATAATGGAAGAGCTGGGACGCCTGCATCTGCAGCACCCATGGGGGTTGCTGGCACTGTTGTTGCTTCCGGGGTTGTTATGGATCGGCTCCCGTCGCATTTCTGAGCCGCGCAGCCTGGTATATCCGGGTACGATATGGCTGAAAGAATCCTTCGCTACGAGCAGCATGGCCAGTCCGAGACTGCTGATGATGCTCGTAGGCGTGGCGTGGGTACTGTGGTGCGTCGCACTGGCTGAACCCCAATGGGTCAACGGTGAGGTTTCCGTCAGTCGATTTGGTCGGGACATCATGCTGGTGGTGGATCTCTCCGGCAGCATGGTCATTCACGATTATTCCGGCCCCGGCGGTGATATCAGCCGCCTGCAGGCCGTCAAACAGGTGATGGTTCCATTTATCGAGGAAAGGGCTACAGATCGCTTCGGTCTGGTGGTCTTTGGCGAGCAGGCCTATGTACAGACGCCGCTGACGTACGATCATACCCTGGTCAGGAAACTGCTGGAGAAAACCAAGATTGGGCTGGTGGGGGATCGCACGGCGATCGGCGACGGCATCGCTTTGGCAGTCAAGCATCTGAAGCATGCTGCGGATGTGCGGAAAGCAGGTGGCGGACAGGTCATCATCCTGTTGACCGACGGGCGCAACAACGCCGGTACGATGACCCCTGAACACGCGGCACAACTCGCGCAAGCATTCGGCATCCGAATCTATCCCATTGGCGTCGGTTCGAGCACCAATGCCAACGATGCATCTACAGATCTGGATGAACCGGAGTTGAAGCGGATCGCCAGCATCACCGGCGGCCGTTATTTCCGGGCCACGGATTCCACCGCCCTTAGCCACGTAGCCGCGGAGATCAATCGCCTGGAGAAGGTCCCTGACAAGCATACATCCTATTTCGAGTCCGTCGAACTGTATCCGGGGTTTATCATTACGGGCCTGATCGTCCTGGCTGTGGCCTTCATCCGCGGCCGCAGCATGGCGGCCCTGCCGTAATGGATGCATTCATGCAATGGGTGTCGCTGGCGGTTGAGCAATTCAACTGGCGTTCGCCCGGCTGGCTCGGCCTGTTGCCAATTATCACTGCAGCAGCTATCTGGTGGCGGTATCGCTTTGGAACATCCTCCGGCATTCTCCGTCGCCTCGCCCTGTATACCGAGGCGCGTTTCTGGCCGCTTGTGATACGCGGCAGCATCGAGAAAATATCCAACCGCCCGCAGATGGTGGAGACAGGCTTCTCCCCCTGGATCGCTGTCGGCCTACTGGTGATCGCCCTGGCCGGGCCACGGTGGTTGCATGAAAAACAGACGGTGTTCCGCCAGGGCGCCGACATCGCAGTGGTGATGGATATTTCGCGCTCGATGGATACCAAGGACATCCTTCCGGATCGCCTGACGCGAGCTCAGGAAGAGTTGCATGACCTGCTCGCGAGGTTGCATGGCGACCGAGTGGCGCTGATTGCGTTCGCCGGCAAGGCCTTCACGATCGTGCCGCTGACGACGGACTACAGTGCGGTGGCGAGATTTGCCGACCAGTTGAATCCGGATATGGCCACGGATCAGGGCAGCAACCTGGCTGCCGGCTTGCTGAAGGCGCGCGAAGCCCTGCTGTCGGCGCGCGGTCGCGGCAGGGCTGTGGTGCTGATGAGCGATGGCGGAGACCATGATCATGCGGTGGCATTGGCGGCCGCAGCCCGGCTCGGTCGCGATGGCATCCCCCTGTTCATTCTGGGGGTGGGTACGACCGCAGGAGGCTTGATTCCGGCTGGCGGCGGGAGGTATGTCCACGATAGCCATGGGCGGGCCGTACTGAGCCGTCTGCATGAGGATCATCTGAAGCTCCTGGCACAGGCAGCAGGCGGGGTGTACGCGCGCATCCGCTGGGATGACGCTGACTGGCAGGCGCTTTATGATCATGGAATCGCGCGCATGGTCAAACGAACGCGCACCGCATCGCACGCGCGCACCCGATGGCGCGAGGAATACGGGTGGGCGCTGTTTCCCGCCATGCTGATGCTCGGATGGTGGTGGAGGAGGAGGTTCAGACAATGGCTGGCGTGAAGTCTCCCTCCACACAATCCTCCCGGGGCTATCATGCCCGATGCGATGTAAAAGGATGCGGTTGCCGTGGCGGCAAGCATTTGGTGGAGGCATAAGGGCCGTGCCGGTCTTCGCTTGCTTCAGCAGAAGGCTGTTCGCCATGCAAGTGCTGGTGCTGTTGCTGGCATGGCCCGGCGTAGCCGATGCTGGATGGTTTGTTAGCAACAACCAGGTCGCCTATCAGCTGTCACGGCGAGGGCATGACCACCAGGCACTGCACTATTGGGATGGAAGTGCTACGGGCTGGTATGGCAGGGGAACGGCCCTATTGCATCTTGGGCGGTTGCGGCAGGCCGAGCACGCTTTTCGTCAAAGCCTGGCGCTGGCCCCGCACAAGACCGGTTTTTCGGACAATCTGGCGATGCCCCTGGTGAGTCGGCCGGGATTCATGGCCAGTGTCTGGTATAATCTGGGCAATGCCCTGTATGCCCAGGGGAAGCTGGTGCAGGCACGTCAGGCCTGGCTGGCGGCGGTGCGCTACCAGCCCGGACATGCCAAGGCCCGTCACAATCTGGAAATCGTCAACCGACTGTTGAATGAAAGACAGCGGCAAGAACGGCAGCAACTTGCCGGATTGACCGCAGCCAAGCAGAAGAAGCCGGGTCAGGGCGGAAAACAGGCCAGCGGCGGCGCGCAGCACCGGAAGCAGCAGGCCATGCACCACTTGCCGTTCCAACTACCGAACCTGTCCCGGAAGTCAGATGCGTCCCAGGGCTCGAAAGGAGGAAAAAAAACCGGCAATGCTCACATCACTTCCATGGCAGAAAGGCAGATGCTTCAGCACCCGACATCCCCCCAGACTCACCGCACCGCGGGGCATCGAACCCGTGCATCCATGCCGAAGGCGGGTGGTGGCCATCGGGGTGTGCGGCCGGAACATGGGAAGAGGATGAGCTCACGGCAGGCGGTAAAGGAATTGCGCATGGTGGAAGATGGGGTGAGCTTGTTTCTCCGCCATCGATTGGGTGGAAAATCGTCGCAGTCTGCGACGCCTCCAGGGGGTGATGCGTGGTGAAACGATGGCTTTTTGTCGGGATGGCCCTGCTGCTGTTTCCAGCATATGCCGCGGGTGCGGAACTTGTGGCCACGGTGAACCATAACCGGATCGGCAAGGATAACTTGGTCATGTTGTCCGTACGTCTGACCGGGAGCGACGCTCATTTTCAGCTCGATACCAGCCCGCTGGATAAGGATTTCTATGTCATTCCCAAGGGCACCGGCCGCAAGCCCGGTGAATGGCGTGAAAAACGTTTCCAGTTGGGGCCGAAGCATGCCGGTGTGCTGACGATCCCTGCCTTGCAGGTGTCGTTGAACGGTCAGACCCTGCTTAGCCAGCCGTTTCAGATCACCGTGCTGAACCGTTCCGGCAATATCGACGACACACACCTGTGGATCAAAACACACGTGGACCGAACCACTGCCTGGCAGCGCCAACAGATTGTCTATCGTTTCACCGTCTTCAGCACGAATCAGCTCGTGTCACCTCGCCTTTTCCCGCCCGATTTCAGCGGTTTTACGGTGGATGTAGTGAAAAAAAACGTACCCGGCGAGCGAATCATCGGTGGTCGCCGGTTGCAGACGGCAAACTACGTGTATGCGCTTTTTCCGGAGCAATCGGGGAAGCTCTCGATTCCGGGTCCGGTCATCAAGGCGACATTGGTGCAGTCGGTAAAGAATTTTCGCATGGCTGCCGGCCAAGCCAGCATCGACGACGAGAAACAAAAATTTCTGTTTAAATCGGCCGTGGGCGAGGCCCAGAGCATCCAGGTTCGGCCATTGCCCGCGGCGGCCATGAGTCTGCCGGTGGGAGTTCTGAAGGTGCACTCCGGCATCACCGAGACGCAGGCCATCGCCGGCGAGCCGTTGACCTGGACCGTCAAGATACAGGGCACAGGCATCTCCAGTGAATACCTTCCGGACTTGAAGCAGATGATGACGCTGGGCAAGTCGTTCAAGGTCTATCCCGAAACACCCGATATTTCCCAGATCAAGCGGCGTAGCGGCGTGATTACCGATGCGATATGGCGGCAGGTCATACTTCCGCAGAAGCAGGGCGCATTGAAGCTGCCTCCGATCTCGTTGTCATATTTCGATCCCGAGAACGGGCGCATTGAGCGGGCGGCCTCGCCAGCCGTCGATCTGGCCGTGGCCCCGCCCCGACAGCATCAGGGGGACGTGGTGTTCCAGGCCAACTCGGCCATGGCCGGTCACGGCGAACAGTTGGTCCTGAATGCCTCGCGCTGGTGGAAATGGATCGCCGTGGCTGCCTTGACCCTGTGGCTGATGACCCTGGCTTTGTGGTTGTTACCGGGCCGTGGACTCGCGGCATGGTTCAGAAACAGAAAGACCAGGAGTGCTTCCCTCCGTCAGGTGTTATCCGCTCGGGACGCCTTTGAGCAATTTACCAGGCTGAAGGTCATGCTCGGGCTGCCACCGAGGCTTTCTCCTCTCGGTTTTCTGGATATGTATCCACAGCTTAAAGACAGCCAGTTCGGACCATGGCTGGAGCGGCTGGAGCATGGCCGATATGCTGCCGGTGAAGAGCCGCCCGCGCTGGATGACAGGGCCATCCGTCAGGTCAGATCGATGATCGAACGTCACGAAGCATCGCCTTCCCGTTTCATTCCGGCGTCATTCGGACGCATCGGATCCGGCAGATAGTCCCGGTCTAGCGGGGATTCTCCCCGTCAGCATCCGTTCTAGCTGATGCCGGTTGCCGAGCATGTCGGCCAGCGTGTACTGATCCAGTACATCCATGAATGCCTTTCTGGCCTGATATAGCGCCCGCTTCAGTGCACAGGCGGAGGTGATCGGGCAGGTATTCATTTCATTGTCGAAGCATTCAAGCAGGTTCATGTGAGGTTCGGTGGTTCTGACCACCTGCCCGATGATGATGTCATGCGCCGGCTTGCCCAGGCGGATACCGCCCGACTTGCCGCGCGTGGTGTGCACGTAGCCGGTCTGTCCGAGGTGGTGAACTACCTTGACCAAATGGTTGCGTGAAATGCCGTAGGCCTCAGCAATCTCACTGATGGTCGCCTGGCTTTCGGGCCTCATGCCGAGATAGACCAGCACGCGCAGCGAATAATCCGTATACAGGGTTAATTGCATGCTTATAACATATATTCGATTGACATCTTTGTCCAGGTTGCCTAATGTTTCATTTGAAATACAGCTTTGCTGTATGCAAACAGACACACGAGGAGGGAAATGATGAGCACAGTCTACGAACAACTGGGTGGCGAGGCTGCCATGAATGCTGCGGTGGATGTCTTTTATCGCCGCGTACTGGCGGATGCCTACATCAAGCGCTTTTTCGACGGTGTAGACATGCAGATGCAGTCCAACAAGCAAAAGGCCTTTCTAACCATGGTGACCGGTGGTCCGAACAACTACACGGGCAAGGACATGCGCGAGGGCCACAAGCGCCTGGTGCACGATATGGGGCTGAACGGCGCGCATTTCGATCATGTCGTTTGTCATCTGCGTTCGACGTTGGCCGAGCTCGGCGTCAAGGAGGATCTGATCAAGACGGTGATCGACGTGGCGGAGTCCACCCGTAACGACGTTCTTGATCGCTAACTGAAAAGAGGAGGGGCGCACCATGCCGACGATCGTCTATGAAGAACGGGCCTATGCCTGTGAGGCGGGCGAATCGGTACTGGATTGCCTGATGCGGTATGGCGTGCTCCTCCCGTCCTCTTGTCAGAACGGCGTTTGCCAGACCTGCATGATGCATGCCATCGATGGTGATATCCCCGAAGAGGCCCAGAAGGGGCTGAAGGATACGCTGAAGATCCAGGGCTATTTTCTGGCCTGCGTGTGCAAGCCTGATGATGATATGGAAATTCGCCAGGCCGATACCGAGGGTCGGCTGCATGAAGGAGCGGTATCCGCCCTGGATCGGTTGAATGCTTCCGTGGTGCGCCTGCGTCTGCGCCCGAAGAATCCGTTGCCGTACCAGGCGGGGCAGTTCATCAATCTCATTCATCAGAACGTGATTCGCAGTTACTCCGTTGCCAGCCTGCCTCAGGAGGGAGAACTGGAGCTGCATATCAAGCTTGTCCCAGATGGGCGGATGAGTTCATGGGTCCATCAGGAACTGCAGGTTGATGATCCTATCGCGTTCTATGGCCCTGCCGGTGATTGCTTCTATGTACCGGGGAATCGGGATCAGCCGCTGTTGCTGGTCGGCACGGGTACCGGCCTTGCGCCTTTGTACGGCATCCTTCGCGATGCGATCAGTCAGGGGCATACGGGAGCCATTCACCTGTTTCATGGCAGCCTGCACCTGGATGGCCTGTATATGGTCGACGTATTGCAGCAACTGGCCGCTGATCACGACAACATCCGTTATACACCCTGCGTGCTGCATGGCGATGCACCCGCCGGTGGGGCCGTGGGTTCAATCGATGATGTCGTACTGCGGGCCATCCCCGATCTTGCCGGATGGCGTGCCTATCTGTGCGGGGATCCGGAAATCGTGCGCAAGCTTCAGGGCAGGGTTTTCCTGGCAGGGGCGGCCATGCAGGAGATTTACGCCGACGCCTTTACATTCACGCCACACTGAGTAGTGATTCGGTTTATGTTTGCGGATGAAGCCGGATAAGGTTTCGGCTACCATTCGCACCGAATGGAGAACTCATGATGGCCATGGTCAGCTTGCCGGAACATTTTCGCGATCACCGTCCCGTGTTGCTTATCGTCATGGATGGCTGGGGTCTGGGCACGGGAGGGGCGGAGGATGCCGTCGCCCAGGCGGATACGCCGAATTTCGACCGTCTGTGGCGGGATTATCCGCACACCCGCCTGCTGACCCATGGCCCCTATGTCGGGCTTGCCTCCACCAATGACCTGGGCGGGTCCGAGGTCGGGCATTTTACCATGGGGGCCGGAAAGATCCTCGACCAGGGCCCGACACGCATCAGCAAGGCCATCGCCGATGGTTCCTTTTTTCACTCCGAGGCTCTGCGCACCGTCACCGAGAACTGTCTGCACCACGGCAGCACCCTGCACCTGCTCGGTCTGCTTTCCGATGGCAATGTGCATTCCCACATCGATCACATCATGGCGCTGATCGAATATGCCGACCGGCAGGGGATCGCGCGCCTGCGCATGCATGCGCTGCTGGATGGGCGCGACGTCGGTATCCAGACGGCGCAGGTTTATGTGGCGCAACTCCAGCAGCTTTTCGACCGCATCAACAGCGAACTAGGGGGGCGCGATTACCGGTTTGCCTCGGGCGGAGGGCGTGAGGCCATCACCATGGATCGCGATCACAACTGGAACAAGGTGCAGGAAGGATGGGAGTTGCATGTGCACGGGCGTGGCGAGCACCGCTTCACCAGCATGCAGGAGGCCATCGACCACTTTCGTGCCGTCACCCCGGGGCTGGTGGATCAGGATATGCCCGGATTTGTTATCGTCGATGCCGACGGCAAGGCGGTGGGTCCCATCCGGGATGGTGACGGCGTGATCAACGTCAATTTCCGCGGAGACCGTGCCATCGAGATCACCGAAGCCTTCTGCCTGGATGATTTCGATGGGTTTGACCGCGGGCGGCGGCCGCAGGTGTGCTATGCCGGCATGATGGTGTATGACGAGGATCGCAACCTGCCCGAACTGCAGCTCATGGGGCCGACTAAGCTTGAGAATCCGTTCGGAAAGCGCATCCTGGAACTGGGCATCCGGCAGTTCCGCCTGACCGAAACGCAGAAGTTTCCCCACGTCACCTTCTTCTTCAACGGCGGTTACCGCGAACCGTTGGATGCTGACATGGAGGATTACATCCTGATTCCCTCCGACAAGGGGGTGTCCTTTGCCGATCATCCCCTCATGCAGGCCGACAGGATCGCCGACAAGGCGGTGGAGTTGATCGCCGACGGCCGCTACGGCTTTGGCCTGATCAATCTGGCCAATGCGGACATGGTCGGGCATTGTGGCAGGATGGAACCCGCTATCCGGGCGGTTGAGGCCGTCGACGCTGCCGTCGGGCGCATCATCGAGGCGCTGCAGGCGGCGGGCGGCAGCGCCATCATCACGGCTGATCATGGCAATGTTGAGGTCATGCAGGTTAAGACAAAGCAGGGAGAAGAGCCCAGCACCAAGCATTCACTCAACCCGGTCCCATGCATCCTGTTCGATTCGGCGGCGGAACGGCCCTATGCCCTGCGTCAGCTTGGAGGCAGCATGGATCCGCAGCGCGTGCCCGGGCTGTCAAATATCGCGGCAACCCTGTTCGTGATGCTCGGCATGCAGCCGCCGGAGGATATCAACCCTTCCCTGTTTGAAACGACGGCTAGTTAATGCCCGGTAGGCGACGTCAGGACTGCTTCTCGGCCTGTTGCTTTTTGATATAGGCGAGCATGGATTCTTCTTTTTTCTTCATGATGCCGCGCAGGATGACACCGGTGAAGATGATCAGGATCAGACCAAGCGTTTTCTCGTCAAGGATGTCTCCCATATCTTCACTCACTTTCGGGTAACCAAGCACGGCTAGCATGACAGGGGTTATGGCGGCTACGATGGCGAAGCCCATGCCGATGAATCCGATTTTGAACAATGTCGAAGATTTCAATCCAGGCTCCTGTCCGTCACCGATGGATGTTGCATCATCGGCGAGTCCGTGCTGTTCGATCCAGGGTAATTTCACCGCGTTGCTGGGGTCATGGCAAGCTCGGCGTTGGCGCATGCGTGGGCTGAGATCGATCGCGGCCACTTTGTTTGTGATGCTCGGCCTTATAGCCGCCGGTGGATATCCGTCCCTCGTTATTGGAAATGCCGGCCGCATAAGCGGGGCACCCGTCAGTGCTTCTCCTCGTCCAGTTTTTGTTTTTCGAGATAGGCAAGGAAGGATTCCTCTCGCTTCTTCATGACGGCACGGAAGAAGATGGCGCTTAAGATGATGAGGATGAACGTTAACGATTTCTCATTCAGGATAACGCCCAGGCGCTCGCTGAATTTCGGGTGGCCAAATATGGCCATAAGGAGAGGGGCGAGGGCGGCTGCCACGAATATCCCCGCGCCGGTCAAACCGATCTTGAACCATGTTGAAGATGTCAATTCAACCTCCTGTTTTTCGCCGATGGTTTGGGATCATCAACGGGTCCATGACTGTTCGATCGCCTTCCTGGCGAGGCAGTGATGATATTTCACCGCGTTGTATCGGTCATGGCAAGTCCCGGATTGGGGTATGTATGTGCTAAACATAGGTATTAGACGGGTGCCGCGGCACCTGGATACGTGGGGAATGCGGTATGCACGCGCGGATACACGAACACTGGCACCATCTGCCCGTCTCGGAGGTTCTCGACCTTTTGGGCAGCGATGCCTCTGCTGGCCTGGATAGCCTGGAAATAGCCGATCGGCAGCGCGCATTCGGCCCCAATCGTCTCATGCCCAGGAAACAGCGTGGGCCGCTGCTGATCTTCGTGCAGCAGTTCAACCAACCGCTGGTGTATATCCTGCTGATCGCCGGGGCGGTTACGGCCGTCATGCAGAAATGGGTTGATACCAGCGTGATTCTCGGGGTGGTGGTGATCAATGCCATCGTCGGTTCCTTGCAGGAATCGCGGGCTCTGCATGCGATTGAGGCCCTGCGCCGTTCGATGACCAGTGTGGCCACGGTACTGCGCGGCGGGGTACGGCAGCGCATCGCCGCGGGGGAACTGGTTCCGGGGGACATCGTGTATCTGCAATCGGGTGACAAGGTGCCGGCCGATCTGCGCCTGCTTGAGGTGCGCGGGCTCAGGGTAGACGAGTCGGCGCTGACCGGGGAGTCGCTGCCGGTGGAGAAACAGGCGAGCGTCATGGCTCACGAAACCCTGCTGGCGGATCGCATGAACATGGCCTATTCGTCGACACTCGTCACTTTCGGCACCGGCAGGGGCGTGGTGGTGGCAACCGGCGACGTCACGGAGATCGGGCGCATCAGTGAACTGATCGCCTCCACCGAGGTGCTGGCGACACCACTGACACGAAAGCTCGCCCATTTCAGTGGCATCCTGCTGTATGCGATCCTGGCCCTGGCCGCCCTGACCTTTGTTGTCGGAATCCTCCATGGCGAATCATGGTTCGAGATGTTCATGGCGGCGGTAGCCCTGGCGGTGTCCGCCATTCCGGAAGGGTTGCCGGCGGTATTGACCATCACCCTGGCCATCGGCGTCGGGCGCATGGCCCAGGCGCATGCCATCATCAGGCATCTGCCGGCGGTGGAAACCCTGGGCAGCACCACCATCATCTGCTCGGATAAGACCGGCACCTTGACCCAGAATCAGATGACGGTGCAACAGGTATATGCCGGCGGGCGCATGTACTGGGTTTCCGGCGTCGGATATGCACCGAACGGGCGTTTTACCCACGAAGGCAGCGATTTCGAGGCGCGGCAGCATCCGGTGTTGCGCGAGTGCCTGGTTGCGGGCGTGCTGTGCAACGACTCCCGCCTGCGGCAGGTCGACGGGCAGTGGCGCATGGAGGGTGATCCGACCGAGGCGGCGCTGACCACCGCCGCCCACAAGGCCGGCCTCGATCCCGAAGAGATGCGTACCCAGTGGCGGCGCATCGATATGCTCGCCTTCGAATCGGAATATCAATATATGGCGACGCTGCACGTGCATGCGCAGAGCGACGAGAAACGGATCTACATCAAGGGATCGGCGGAGGCCATCCTGGCCCGTTGCCGAGACGCGCTGGCCGAGGACGGCAGCCGGGCAGTACTCGATGCCGCGGCGTGGCTTGACCGGATGGAGGCGATGGCGAGCGAAGGCATGCGCGTCCTAGCCATCGCCGTCAAGCCGGCCGAGAAAACAGCGCAACAGGTAACGCATGCGGATGTCGCATCGGGACTGACCATGCTCGGCCTGCAGGGCATGATCGATCCGCCGCGGCCGGAAGCAGTGGCCGCGGTGCGAGCCTGCCGTCAAGCCGGTATTCTGGTGAAGATGATTACGGGCGATCACGCCGTCACAGCCACATCCATTGCCCGGACGATTGGCCTTCTCGAGTCCGGGGACAATGGCCCGCAGGTGCTCAGTGGCCGTGACCTGGAGACCCTGACGGATCAGGAACTGATCGGCCTGGCCGAACGGACGGCGGTTTTTGCGCGGGTGACGCCGGACCAGAAGCTGCGTCTGGTCGAGGCGTTGCAGGCCAGGGGGCATGTGGTGGCGATGACCGGGGATGGGGTCAACGATGCGCCAGCGCTGCACCGGGCCGATATCGGCGTGTCCATGGGCATGGGCGGCACCGAGGTGGCCAAGGAAGCCTCCGACATGGTGCTGGCCGACGATAATTTCGCCTCCATCGAGGCAGCGGTCGAAGAGGGGCGTGCCGTCTACGACAATCTCATCAAGTTCATTGCCTGGGTCATGCCGACCAACCTGGGGGAGGCACTGATGATCCTGGTGGCGATCTTCGCCGGCCTGGCGCTGCCGATCCTGCCGGTACAGATCCTGTGGATCAACATGACCACCACGGTGTTTCTAGGACTGATGCTGGCTTTTGAGCCCAAGGAGGCCGGCATCATGCAAAGACCGCCGCGGGATCCGCTGGGCCCGATCCTGACGCGGGAACTGGTGGGACGGATCCTGCTGGTCGGCGTGCTGCTGTTCGCAGCTGCCTTTGGCCTGTATGCATGGCAGTTTGCCAGGGGTGGCAGCGAAGCGGCGGCGCGCACTGTAGCCGTCAACGCCCTGGTGTTCGGAGAGATGTTCTACCTGTTCAACTGTCGTTCATTGCGCGATTCGATGTTCCGGATTGGCGTGTTCACGAATCGCTGGCTTCTGGTTGGCGTGTCGGCGATGGCGCTGGTGCAACTGGTCTTCACCTATGTTCCGTGGATGAATCAGGCCTTCGGCAGCGCCCCCGTCGGCTGGATGGCCTGGCTGCTGACCCTTGCTGCCGCCCTGGTCGTTAACGTCAGTGTCGGGGCAGAGAAATGGCTGCGCCGGCACTCGTGATTTTTCCCCCTCGCGGCCGTCCTAGGCGGGCGATTGTCTGTGCTATGCTCTCGCCACACCGGAGGGAGGGTTGATGCGTAATTTTGTCAAAGGAGTGACCTATGAAACGCACGCATGCCTTGATTGCGGTACTTGCATTGATGTCGATGACGACGGCGGCCCATGCGGCTAATGCCCAGGAACGGGAGCAGGGAATGTTCCCAGAAAGGGTGGTGAGCTCACAGGTAATTTCCCCAGCACAGTGGCGTGAGGATCGGTTGTCGGCAATGTTGCCCACAGCTGGCGTTGGGGATAAGGCAGAATCGAAACAGACCCGGTGTATGGCCCTGGGAAAGTGCTGACTCTTGGTGGGGCGGTTTGATTACCGGTCATGACGTTTTGTAGGGTAAAGTGAAGCGTCAGGGCTGCCGGTAAACGATTCCAACATCCCACGTTCAGTAACAGGGGGGAGGGTAGGCCTCTCCCCTGTGCTTATCAGGCCAGCAGTGCCCGGATCTCCTCCGGGGCGAAGCGGCGGCGATCGATTGTTTGCCAAAACGGGCTCGACGTCAGATTTGTCTTGCTAAGCTCCATGTAGACCCCGGAATCGGGGCGCGGTTTGTACAACATACCGAGAAAGGAGCGAGCAATGAAACAAAGGTTTGCCTTGATTGCCGCACTTGCAGTTGCGTCGGTTCTGCTATCGGCCCAGATGGCCGGCGCCCAGGACCAGGGCGTCCAGAATCAGGAACAGGATCGTGAACGGGTGCAGCAACGGATAACGGAACAGCAACGGACCACCGGTTCGCAACTGATGACGCCACAGGAACGAAGAGAACATCGGCGCATGATGCGCAGCAAAACCAAGCAGGAGCGCGAGGCCTATCGCCGCGAGCATCATGAGAAGATGCAGCAGCGCGCCAAGGAGCAAGGCAAGACCCTGCCCGACCAGCCACCCGAAGGGGGGATGGGTATGGGACGAGGTGGTGGCATGGGGCCCGGTCGCTGATGGTCAGCTGCAGGGGGAGGAGCATCTCCTCCCCTGGTCGCATCAGGATGGCGGCATCAGGAACTCTTTGGACCATAGGTTGCTGATCCCCGTTGCCAGCCATGCCGTATTCTGCTGGCTAGATAGAGAAATGGCTGCGCCGGAGGAGGTAGATATTGCGCCAGCAAAAACAGTAAGGCTCCCGCTATGCTGCCGCCACACCGGTGGATCGGTGATGATTCTGTGTCAAAGGAGTGACCCATGAAGAAAACCCATGTTTTGACCTCGGTATGCGCATTCGTGTCGGTATTGATGGCGGCTCAGGTGGCTGTCGCAGGGGAGCAGGGCATCGAGCATCAGCAGCGGGCGGCGGTGCTGGATATCGCCGGTTCGTTGCCGACACCTCCCGCACAGTGGCGCGCGGACCGGTTCCTGGCGGCGCCGTCGTTGAATATCAGCGGGGATCATGCAACCCAGGGACAGGAACAGGCCAACGCGCAGTTGATGATCCCGGCACAATGGCGCGTGGACCGCTTCCTGGCGACGCCGTCGTTGGATGTCAGCGGGGGCCATGGAAACCAGGGGCAGGAACAGGCCAGCGGGCAGTTGACAATTCCGGCACAATGGCGCGCGGACCGGTTCCTGGCGATGCCGTCGTTGGACATCAGCGGCCATCATGGAACCCAGGGATAGGCAAGAATATCGGCTCGTGCCATGCCTGGATGCAGGGGAGGGGATGGCCCCTCCCCTCATCGGGTTAGGACAACAGCTGCAGAATCTCTATGGGCGAAAAGCGCCGGCCCAGGCGGGCTCCAAGCTGCGCAACGATGCGCGCGGCGGCATGGCTGCCCAGATGCCCGGCCTGCTGCCATGACAGTCCGTTGGTAACGCCGTAAAGCACGCCGGCGGCATACATGTCGCCGGCACCGGTGGTGTCCACCGCCTTGATGCTGACCCCCTCGATCGGGATGGCTTCGTTCTGATGCATGATGATGGAGCCGTTTTTTCCCAACGTCAGCGCCACGTTTTCCGCATGGCGGTGGATGCTACGTGCACATTCGATGGGATCATCCACACCGGTCAGGGCCCTGGCCTCTTCATGATTGCAGAACAGCAGGTCGACCGGGCCCTCGATCAGTTGCCAGAAGATATCGCGGCACAGTTGGATCAGGAAGGGATCGGATACGGTCAGTGCCACCTTGACCCCGTTCCTGCTGGCCAGGTCGATGGCCTTGAGTGCCGCCGCGCGCGTGGTGTCGCCGGCGAACAGATAGCCTTCGACATAGATGTATTCCGCCTTGGCGATCTCCGACTCGCTGACATCGGCCTCCGACAGCTGGGATGAGATGCCGAGGTTCGTGAGCATGGTGCGCTGGGCATCCGGCGTGATCAGCACGACGCATGTGCCCGATGTCCCGGGGGCCGGCGGTACCTCGACGGCGATGCCGAACTGGCGAAGCTCCTCGACATAATGGTGACCGAAGTCGTCCGTGCCGACCTTGCAGGCATAGGCGGCGCGACCGCCGAAATCGGCGATGCCGACGATGGTGTTGCAGGCCGAACCGCCGGAACAGCGGTTAACCGTATGTCCGTCCAAGGCCTGCAGCACGTCGGATTGCCGCGTTTCGTCGACCAGGGTCATGATACCCTTGTCCGCACCGATGGCGGTCAGGAACGCATCATCGGTACGCAGTTGCAGGTCGGTAATGGCATTACCGATGCCATAGACGTTGTAGGATTTCATCATGCCCCCGGGATAGGTTTTATTGGCAGGCGACGGTCATACCGGCGATGGCGATGCTCGGTACCGCCCGAGAGCCGAACCATGTCAGATCATCACCGAGAGCGATGGTGTTCGCGAACATATCGACCAGATTGCCGGCGATCGTGAACCCGGATACCGGGCGGGTCACCTGCCCGTTCTCGATCAGGAACCCTGCTGCACCGCGCGAATAATCGCCGGTGACCGCATTGACGCCGAAGCCCATCAATTCAGTGACCAGTACGCCATTGCCGATCTCGCGCAGCAGCTCATCCAGCGGGATCTTGCCCGGTTCCACGATCAGGTTGGAAGTGCCGATACCGAGATCACCGGTCAGGCCGCGCCGGGCATGGCCGGTCGATGTCGTGCCGAGGCGCCGCGCCGCATAGCGGTCGGTCAGGTATCCCTGTAGGCGCCCATCCTCGATCAGGGTCAGCGACTCACAGCGGGTGCCTTCACCGTCGAACAGGCGGTTGCCTGTGCCCTTGCTGTGGTCGGGATCGTCAAGAACGCGCACGAATCCGGGAAAAATGGCCTGCCCGACCCGGTCGGCAAGGAAGGAGCGTTGCTGAAGCACGGCGCGCCCGTTGGCGGCGCCGGCCAGGTGCCCGAACAGCGATGCAGCGCAACGCGGTTCAAACACCACCGTCATGTGCCCGCTATCGAGGCTGTCGGGGTGCAGGCGGCGCACGGTTCGCTGTGCCGCTTCGCGGCCGATGTCGGCTGCCGGGCGCATATCCTCAAGGTGACGGCCCTGGTCGTAGGCATAGTCACGCTGCATGCCCGTACCGCTGCCAGCGAGCACCGACAGGGCCAGGCCGAGTGAGCCACGGTTGTAATGCGAGGCGAAGCCATCGGCCGAGGCATAGGCGACGGAGAGTAAACCGAAGCTGGCCTCGGCTCCCTCGCTGTTGCTAATTTCCGGCGAGAAACTCAAAGCCGCCGCTTCGCAGGCGAGCGCCGCATCCAGCGCCGCCTCGGTGCTCCATGGCATGGCCTGATCGTGGTGGCGCGCCTTCCAGGCTCGTAACTCCTCCGTTTCCGGATGCTTTGCCCCCGAGGGGGGGACGGCGTCGGGGTCCGCGGCGGAGATGCGGGCCATGGCCAACGCCTGATCGACGAGTTGCTGTAATCCCGGTTCCGACACGTCGGAGGTGGAGGCCGAGGCGAAGGCCAGACCGTCAGGTGTGTCGACGAATACGCGCAAACCAACACCGCGGGAATCCTCGCGTTCGACCGATTCCGGTTTTCCCTGCCGTACCCGGATGCTTTCGCTGGTGTCGGCGATGGCCAGGGCGTCGGCATCCGCGGCTCCCCGGCTGCGAGCCATGTCGACCAGTTGCCTGGCAACGGTCTCCATGGTCATGCCTGAGCCCCACCGACTGTGATGCGGTCGATGCGGATCGTGGGCAGACCGACGCCGACCGGCACGCTCTGGCCATCCTTGCCACAGGTGCCGACACCCGGGTCCAGGGCCAGGTCATTGCCGATCATCGATACATGCTTGAGTACCTCCGGTCCGTTGCCGATCAGCGTGGCCTCCTTGACCGGGGCGACGATGCGGCCGTGTTCGACCAGATAGGCCTCGCTGGTGGTGAACACGAACTGGCCGGAAGTGATGTCGACCTGGCCGCCACCGAAATTGACGGCATAGATGCCGCGCTCCAGCGAGGCGACGATATCGTCCGGTCTGTGAGAGCCGGCCAGCATGAAGGTGTTGGTCATGCGCGGCAGCACCGGATGGGCGTAGGATTCGCGCCGGCCGTTGCCGGTCGGGGCCATGCCCATCAGTCGCGCGTTCTGCTTATCCGTCAGATAGCCGGTCAGGATGCCGTCCTCGATCAGCACCGTGCGGTGTGTCGGCGTGCCTTCGTCGTCGATGGTCAGCGAGCCGCGGCGTTCGGGGATGGTGCCGTCGTCGACCACCGTCACCCCGGGGGCAGCAACGCGCTCGCCGATGCGTCCGGAAAAGGCCGAGGTCCCTTTGCGGTTGAAATCTCCCTCCAGACCATGGCCGATGGCTTCGTGAAGCAGGATGCCAGGCCAGCCGGGGCCGAGCACGACCGGCATGGATCCGGCCGGGGCGGCGATGGCTTCGAGATTCAGCACGGCGATGCGCACCGCCTCGCGCGTCAGGTGTTCCGCCTGTTGCTTGTCGAACAGCCGCGAAAGTCCGAAACGGCCGCCGCCGCCGGCGCTTGCCGATTCGCGGCGGCCATTATGCTCGACCACCACCGAGACATTCAGCCGCACCAGGGGTCGTACATCATGCAGTTCGCTGCCGTCGATGCGCACGATGTGCACATCGGTATGGCTGCAGGACAGCGATGCGAACACCTGCACCACGCGTGGATCGAGGCTTCTTGCGAAGCGGTCAACATGCTCGAGCAGGACCCGGCGTTCAGGCATGGCGATGTCCTGTGCCGGGTTGGCGGCGGTATACAGCGCGGTGGGTGCCGGGCTTACGGCGATGGCGACAGGTGGGCGGTGCTGCCGATCGTCGGTGATGGTACGCGCTGCCCTGGCGGCCTCCAGCAGGGCCGGAACTTCCAGACGGTCGGTATAGGCATGCCCAGCCACTTCGCCCTTGACGACACGGGCGCCGACGCCCTGCTGGGTGGAGGCGGAGACGTGTTTGACCCGCCCTTCCTCCAGAGACATCGATTCACTCGTCGAGTGTTGCAGGTAGAGGTCGGCGTCATCGGCGCCGGCGGGAACCAGGGTGTTCAGGGCGCGCGCCAGATTTTCTGGGCTCAGATGGTTGGGCATGGTCGACAATCGTTCATGCATGCCATCCGCTGTCAAGCGCATATCGGATGACGCCACCAGCCGCAGCCCCTAGCCTGGGCCGATGCATGTATTGAAGAAGCTGTCGGATCCGGTCGCCCTGCAGGTGCTGTGCGATGCCCTGGACGACCGGCGCATTCCCTTCCGGGTGGATCATGCGGGTGTCCATGCCCTGCTGCCGCTGCCTGGATTGATCGATGTGCATGTGATGGTGGATGACGATGATGCGGATGCCGCCAGGCGCATCCTCGACGATCTCGGTATGGCAACGTGATACGCGGAGCTTTGGATCTTCTCAACGGCCTGCGTCTGTTGCTGGTTGAGCCCACGCTGCGCAGCGTGCTGTGGCGCATGCTCGGCTTGCTTGTGCTGCTGGCTGCATTGATGGCCGTGGGTGTGTTCTGGTTTTCCGATTTCCTCGCCCATCTGTGGATTCCGCAAGGCCATGCCTGGTACTGGCAGGTACTTTGTGCGCTCGCATGGCTGCTGGCTTTTATACTGGCGCTGGTCACTGGCGTGGTCGCTTTCGTGGCGCTGGCATCGGCTGTAGCCAGTCCCTGGCTGGACATGCTGGCGGCACGGGCGGAAGCGCTTACTGGCCTGGCAGTCGAGGAAAACCAAGCCTCCTGGCTATCCCAGGTCGCGCAGAGTCTGGTGGCAACGATACGACCGCTGCTCGGTCTGGTCGGTTTGGGGTTGGTGGCGGTGGCCTGCCTGGTCATCCCGGTCATTGGGCAGTTGGCGGCGACCGTGATCTGGGGATATGCCGGCATCCGTTTTCTCAATTACGAAATGCTGGATGTGCCCGCCTCGCGCCGGCAGTGGGGCTTTTCCCGGCGCCGGGACGCGTTGCGGAACGAACGCGGGTACCATCTCGGGTTCGGCGGGGTGGCGATGCTGCTGTTACTGGTGCCGGCACTGAATATCCTCATTCTGCCGGCGGCCGTGGTGGCGCTGACCCGGCATCTTGCGGGGCGTTAGAGCAGTGCATCCGGGATGCCCTTCATCCTGAGGCGCGACATGATGCTTCGTTGCGTGCGCGCGACCATTTGCTGAAGTTCCAGACGGGTGTCGCCGTTCGGGATCAACTCGACGCCGATACGCAGATTGTTGCCATTCCGTTGTGTCCATTGCACAACCGCGGCCGATTGCATCTGTTTGCCGAAGAGCATCCAGTCGACATCCATGGTCTGCTCGACATGGATGCTGACTTTGCGGTTGATGAGCAACCCCATGCCGTTTTCTGAGTAATCCAGGGCCTTGCCCGTCAGGATATTGCCATCAGTGATTTTGATCGTGATGTCCAGTGGCGGATCGGGCTGGACCCGCATGTGACGCCGGCGCTCACGTACCTGTGAAGACATTCTGACATGCCTGAAGTTGATTCTGTCCCGGAACGCGCCGGCGACCTCCAGCATCAGGACGCGATCGCTGCCCGGCAGGATGGTCAAGGCGGAGCGGCCGTATTCACCGGCGGCGATCGTGTACACAAGGCTCTTGCTGCGTTCCACGGACAGTGTTTGTTCATGCACGTCATGCACGGTGGCCTGCACCTTGATCGGCATCTCCATGAAATAGTTGTACAGGTCGATCTTCCCCTGCCTCATCCAATGGACCATGGCCTTGATCAGCAGGGCTTCCTGTTCCTGGCTCGACAGCCGGTCCTCGGTCGTATGAAGGCGGCTCTCAAGCCCTCCGACGAGCAGGTGCATCAGGATCGATACCATGCGGTCGAAGCGGGACAGGACATGGATCGGCGGAGTCGATCTGTCGCTATCGGGCAGTTTTTCAATCAATTTTTCCCGCCCGAACAGGATGGCCGCATGCAGGCTGTTTGGGTCGCATCCGTCCGCGAGCAGGCTGGCCATGATCTCCTGCTGCGGAATTGCGTCCGGCTTGGCCAGCATGTTGGCAAAGCGACGCAGGTTCCGATCGGAGGCTTGGGGGAGTTGGAGTTTCAGGGTTTTTTCCAAGTCCGACGGATCAATATCATTCATGGTATGAAGATGCGTGAAGGCATTCGAATGCGCAAGTACAGGTGGGCCACATGACGGGCAGTGACTACAATCTCGGCGGACTGGTCAGCTCCTGCGCATGTTCCTCGACGAATTCCATGAAGGCCTTCGGGATGGCGGCGAAGCGCTTGCCCTGGCGGTAGACGATGTGCCATTGGCGCATGATGGGGAAATCCTCCACCTTCAGCACCACCAGGTGTTTCAGCGCCAGTTCCATCTCCAGCGTGTGCAGGGACACGATACCGAGCCCAAGCTCGGCCATCACGGCCTGCTTGATGGCCTCGGAGCGGCTCATCTCCATACCGGCCACCATGCGGATGCCATGCTCTGAGAAGAAACGCTCGGCGGCGATACGCGTTCCTGAATCGCTTTCACGTACGATAAACGGCTCCTGGGCCAGTTCCGCCAATCTGATCAGTTTGCGCTTGGCCAGCGGATGCGAGGGCGGGGCGATGATCACCAGCGGATTGCCCATGAACGGGGTGCCGACCAGTCCCTGTCCCTCGGGGGGGCGACCCATGATGGCCATGTCGGTGGTGTTGTTGCGTACGGCTTCGATCAGGCCGGAACGATTGGTCACATCGAGTTGTACCTTGACGTCCGGGTACTTCTGGTGGAAGGCGGCGAGCAGCTGCGGCGCGAAGTAGTTGGCGGTGGAGGCCATGGTCAGATGCAGGGTGCCCCGCTTCAGGCCCTTCAGCTCCTCCAGCGTCTGCTGGGCCTCTTCGAGTTGCTGGTGGATGCTGCGGGCGTAGTGGAGCAGTTCGCGTCCGGCCTCGGTCAGGAAAATCTGCTTGCCCAGCTGTTCGAACAGCGGCAGCCCGACATTATTCTCCAGTTGCTTGATCTGCATCGAGGCGGCCGGTTGCGACAGATGCATCTCCTTGGCGGCGCGTGAGAAATTCATATGTTTGGCCACGGATTCGAATACGGCGAGTTGTCTCAAGGTCAGATGCATGGCGTCTCCCGAGCTGGAGCTGGATATGTATAAGTATATCTTATGATAATTATCAAAACAACTGAATATACCTTATGGAAGGAATTGTCTAAAGTTGGGGACAAGTCACAGAGACTGCCACCTCGGTCACGGGGTGAGTTTTTATCGAGGAGACGTCATGTCAGCGAAAACATACAACGCCGGTGTGAAAGAATACCGGCAGACCTACTGGATGCCCGAATACACGCCGTTGGATACCGATATCCTGGCGGTGTTCAAGATCACCCCGCAGCCGGGCGTGGATCGCGAGGAGGCTGCCGCCGCTGTGGCCGCTGAGTCCTCCACCGGTACCTGGACGACGGTGTGGACCGATCTTTTGACCGATCTAGACTATTACAAGGGTCGTGCCTATGCCATCGAAGACGTGCCGGGTGACGATACCTGTTTCTACGCCTTCATCGCCTATCCGATCGACCTGTTCGAGGAAGGCTCGGTGGTGAATGTGTTCACCTCGCTCGTCGGCAACGTGTTCGGCTTCAAGGCCGTGCGTGCACTCCGCCTGGAGGATGTCCGTTTTCCGATCGCCTACGTCAAGACCTGCGGTGGCCCGCCGCACGGCATCCAGGTCGAGCGCGATGTCATGAACAAGTACGGTCGCCCGCTGCTGGGCTGCACCATCAAGCCGAAGTTGGGCCTGTCCGCGAAGAACTACGGCCGCGCCGTCTATGAGTGTCTGCGCGGTGGTCTGGACTTCACCAAGGACGACGAGAACGTCAACTCCCAGCCGTTCATGCGTTGGCGCCAGCGTTTCGACTTCGTCATGGAGGCCATCGAGAAGGCCGAGCGCGAGACCGGTGAGCGCAAGGGTCACTACCTGAATGTCACTGCCCCGACCCCGGAGGAGATGTACAAGCGTGCCGAGTATGCCAAGGAGATCGGTGCCCCGATCATCATGCACGACTACATCACAGGCGGCTTCTGCGCCAACACCGGCCTAGCCAATTGGTGCCGCGACAACGGCCTGCTGCTGCACATCCACCGCGCCATGCATGCCGTGCTGGACCGTAACCCGCACCATGGCATCCACTTCCGGGTGCTGGCCAAGATCCTGCGCCTGTCCGGCGGCGACCACCTGCATTCCGGCACCGTGGTCGGCAAGCTCGAGGGCGACCGCGAAGCGACACTGGGCTGGATTGATATCATGCGCGACTCCTTCATCAAGGAAGACCGCAGCCGCGGTATCTTCTTCGATCAGGACTGGGGTTCGATGCCGGGCGTGTTCCCGGTGGCCTCCGGCGGTATCCATGTCTGGCACATGCCGGCATTGGTCAGCATCTTCGGCGACGACTCGGTGCTGCAGTTCGGCGGCGGCACACTGGGCCATCCGTGGGGCAACGCGGCCGGTGCCGCAGCCAACCGTGTGGCGCTCGAGGCCTGCGTTGAGGCCCGCAACGAGGGTGTGCAGATTGAGAAGGAGGGCAAGGCCATCCTGACCGAGGCTGCGAAGTCGAGCCCCGAGCTGAAGACCGCCATGGAGACGTGGAAGGAGATCAAGTTCGAGTTCGACACCGTCGACAAGCTGGATGTCCAGCACAAGTAATGGCGATACCGGGGCGCCATGAGCGCCCCCGGCCCCTCAAACGAATCGATTATTAAGGAGAAAAAAACATGAGTGCAATGCAGGACTACAAGTCGCGGCTGAACGATCCCGCCAGCCGCAAATTCGAAACCTTCTCGTATCTGCCGGCCCTGAGCGCCGACAAGATCCGCAAGCAGGTCGAGTACATCGTGAAGAAGGGTTGGAACCCGGCCATCGAGCATATCGAGCCGGAACACCTGATGGACAACTACTGGTACATGTGGAAGTTGCCGATGTTCGGCGAGACCGATGTGGATGCGATCCTCGCCGAGGCGGAGGCCTGCCACAAGGCCAACCCCGACAACCATGTGCGTCTGGTCGGCTATGACAACTTCGCGCAGAGCCAGGGTGCGGCCATGGTGATCTACCGCGGCAAGACCGTCTGATCAGTCCCCGTACGGGAGTCCAATGCAACAGCGCTCCCGTGGCCGCAAGGCGGCGGGAGCGCTTTGTTTTGATAGCCCGGCATCGTTGGATGCAACGGGAATAGAACACCATTATTGACAGGAGCCTGAGGATGAACGACGTCGTCAAACAGTACATGTTCGAGAAGGAGCCCTACTACCTTCCGGTGGCGGATGAGGTGGAGCTGTATGAGGCGGCTTACTCCGTGCGCATGCCGATGATGCTCAAGGGGCCGACCGGTTGCGGCAAGACCCGCTTCGTCGAATACATGGCCTGGAAGCTGGGCAAGCCGCTGATCACCGTGGCCTGTAACGAGGACATGACCGCGTCCGATCTGGTCGGCCGCTTTCTGCTGGATGCCAACGGTACGACCTGGCAGGACGGCCCATTGGCCGTGGCCGCCCGTCATGGTGCCATCTGCTATCTGGACGAGGTGGTGGAGGCCCGCCAGGACACCACTGTGGTGATCCATCCGCTGACCGACAACCGCCGGGTGCTGCCGTTGGAGAAGAAGGGTGAACTCGTGCATGCCCATCCCGATTTTCAGCTGGTGATCTCCTACAACCCCGGCTATCAGTCGCTGATGAAGGATTTGAAGCAGTCGACCAAGCAGCGTTTCGGCGCATTGGACTTCAATTACCCGGAGCATGATGTCGAGGCCGAAATCGTGGCGCACGAAAGCGGTGTCGACGCCGATGTGGCCGACAAGCTGGTGTCGATCGCCGAGCGTGCCCGCAACCTGAAAGGCCATGGCCTGGATGAGGGCATCTCCACCCGCATGCTCGTGTATGCGGGCAACCTGATCGCCAAGGGTGTTGCACCTCAGAGCGCCTGCCGCGTGACTCTGGTGCGACCGATCACCGACGATCCGGACATGCGCGATGCCCTGGATGCCGCTGTCACGACGTTCTTTTAATCGCTGCGACCGGTAACTGCGGAGAGATCGGATATGTCGATTCTGCTGGATGACGATTACAAGGAGCTGCTCGAGGGGCTCTCTTCGGAGGAGCAGGAGATCCTGCACGCCGAGTGGGCCGGTGCGACGCGGGTCTTCTCGCCGCGGGGACTCGATAACTACCTGAAGGGTGCGGCGGCGCTGAAGAGCCTGGGCCGCGGCTCGTCCCTGGTCATCACATGGATCGAGCAGGCCCCGCATGTGGCGGCCGAGGTCGGCGAGGATGTCGTCGGCGAGCTGGCGCATGCGGCGCTCAACATGGCCTCGAAGACCTCGGGTGCCGTCATTGAGCTGGTGATTTCCACGGCCCCGACGGCGGCGTCGCGCCTGGGAGATGCCGATCTCTTCCTGAACTATCTGAAGTTCCTCAATACCCTGCTGGCGCAGGCGCCGCGCGGCATCCGTCCGATGCTCGACAATCTGGACGTGCTGGTGGAGAAGCTGACGCTGGGCGGCCTGCGCCGCTGGGCCATGTGGGGCGCGCACGCCTACCGCACCGACTACGAGGAGCAGATCCGCTACTTCGGCCTGGAATCCAAGGAGGCACAGGCGGTTCTGCAGAAGGAACGCAAGGGCACGCTGTTCGTCGATGTGCAGCGGCGCATCAATATGTATCTGCGCGCCCTGTGGGGCCGGGACTTCTTCATGCGCCCGACTTCCGGAGATTTCGAGAGCCGTGAAGGCTACAAGCCCTATATCGAGGAATACCTGATCCATCTGCCGGATGCCTTCGATGATTTCGAGGGCGTGTCCGGGCTGTCGCTCTACCGGGCCGCCGCCGCCCATGCCGCGGCGCATATCGTGGAAACGAAGACTCCGATCTCCGCCGAGGCCTTGAATCCGATGCAGATGGCCGTGATCTCGGTGGTCGAGGACGCGCGCGTCGGGGCGCTGTCCATCCGCCGCTTTCCGGGCCTGAAGCCCTTGTGGGCGTCATTGCACATGGCGACTCCGGAGCAGTCGGCCAGCGTTGGCGATTACCTGAACAGGCTGGCCCGCGCCCTGCTCGACGAGACCTATGAGGACGGCGATGCGTGGATTGCCGAGGGCCGTGCCGCCTTCGCCGAGGCTGCCGGGCGCCTGGATTCGAACCAGGCGTCCTGGGATATCGGCGTGCAGCTGGCGCACTCCCTGCAAGCCAAGAAGATCGCCTTCAACCCGCGCACCGATGTGCTGACGGCACCGTACCTGGACGACAACCGCTACTTCTGGGAATTCGAGGAATTCGATCCCGGCAAGGCTGCGAGTGCCGGTTACGAAACCATCAAGCAGGTGCGTAAGTACGTGAATGTGATGGAAATGGCCAATGAGATCGATACCGAGACGGCCGGCGACGATGCCCAGGAGATCTGGGTGCTGGGCACCGAGCTGTTCCCTTATGAGGACATCGGCGATGAGAGCGGCGGCAAGTCCTTCAACGAGCTCGAGGGCAAGGAGCCGCTCGCCGAGCCCTACCACTATTCGGAATGGGATTACCAGATCCAGTTGGAGCGCCCGAGCTGGGTGACGGTGCAGGAGAAACGCACCCGTTCGGGCGAGCTGGACGCCATCGACGACATCGTTGCGCGCAACAAGCGCCTGATCTCGCGCATGAAATACCTGCTGGATGCCATGCAACCGCAGGGCGTGCAGCGCATCCGCAAGCTCGAGGACGGCGACGAGCTGGACATCAACGCCGCCATCATGGCCCTGACCGATATCCGCCGCGGCAACCAGCCAGACCCGCGGGTGATGATGCGCTCGGTGCGCAAGACCCGCGACATCTCGGTGCTGGTGCTGCTCGACCTGTCCGAGTCGACCAACGACAAGGTGGCGGGCAAGGACTACTCGGTGCTGGATCTGACGCGCGAGGCCTGCGTGCTGCTCGCCGACGCCATCGACAAGGTCGGCGATCCCTTCGCCATCCACGGCTTCTGCTCGGACGGGCGGCATGATGTCGAGTACTACCGCTTCAAGGACTTCGACCATCCCTACGACGAGCAGCCGAAGGCCAAGCTCGCCGGCATGAGCGGGCAGCTCTCCACGCGCATGGGGGCGGCCATTCGGCACGCCAGCCATTACCTGAAGCTGCAGCGCTCATCCAAGAAGCTGTTGATCGTCATCACCGACGGCGAGCCGGCGGACATCGACGTGCGCGATCCGCAGTACCTGCGCTTTGATACCAAGAAATCGGTGGAGGAGGCGGAGAAATCGGGCATCCTCACCTACTGCATGAGCCTTGATCCGCGCGCCGACGCCTATGTATCGCGCATCTTCGGCCAGCGCAATTACATGGTGGTCGACCATGTCGAGCGTCTGCCGGAGAAGCTGCCGCTGCTTTACGCCGGCCTGACGCGCTGAGGAGCCGACCATGCTCGTTCATATGGGCGATATGCTGCGCCACGCGCAGGCAAATGGATATGCGGTCGGGGGGTACGACATCGTCGGCCTGGAATTCCTGGAGGCCATCGTATCTGCCTGCGAGCGCGACCGAGCGCCTGCCATCCTGAGTCTGGCCGAATCGCATTTCAGCCATTACGACTTCGACATGCTGATGCCATCCGTGGTGGAAGCCGCCCGCCGATCGAAGGTACCGATGGCGGTACATCTGGACCATGGCGCCAGCATCGGGACCGTGACACGGGCCATACGCCTGGGCTGCAACGCGGTCATGGTCGACGGATCCCATCTGCCATTCAATGATAACCTGGATCTGACGCGCGATGTTGCCACGCTGGCGCACGGCTGCGGTGTACCGATCGAGGGTGAGTTGGGCTACGTGCCCGGCGTGGAAGGCGAAGACGCCGAATTGCATCCCGGCGAAGTGCGCATGACCGAACCCGAGGAGGCCGCACATTTCGCTACTGAATCCGGGGTCGACTGCCTGGCGGTGTCGATCGGTACGGTACATGGCCGGATGCGCGGTACGCCCGCGCTCGACCTGGAACGTATGAGCCGCATACGGGATGCCGTCGGCGTGCCGTTGGTAATCCACGGCGGCACCGGGCTCAGCGATGCGCAATACCGTGGTCTGGTGGCAGCCGGCATGACCAAGCTGAATTACTACACGGCGTTGGCCGATGCCGCCGCTCGCAGCATTCGCACAATGGCAGAGGCCCGCCCTGACGCCGGTTACACGGCATTGTTGTCGGGCGTGCGTGAAGCCATTTCAGACGAGGTGTCGCGCATGAACGCATTGCTTGGTGCGAGTGGCCGCGCGGACGAGGCGAGGTCGGCGTGCAGGCCATGGCGGGAGGTTATCCATGCGATCGCCTTCAATTTCGACGGCACGAAGGACGCGCAATGGCAAGAAAGGGCTCTCGCCCGCGGCGTGTCCGATCTGTCGGCCATTCCAGGCGTGCGTTCGGTCGAGGTCGGCACTGCACTGAAAGATGGGATGCGCTATAGTCGCTTCTGGAACATCCGTTTCGCCAGTGAGCATGTGGTAACAAGCTATGCCGACCATCCGGCGCATGTTGCCTATGCCGACGAGGTGTTCAGGCCCGCCGCCAAGGATCGCTTGAGCATTGACTACAGGATCGAGCAAGATGACTGAGGGCGTATCCATCTATTGCGGGTATCACAAGGACAAGCATGGCATCACCCAGCTTGGCCGCATCGTGCTGGATGGCTGGTTGTTTGGTCTCATCCCGGAGAGCGAGGATTGCGCCGGCTGGGAACTGGCACGTATGCAGATGCTCATGGACAAAGTGCAGGGCGAGTGGGACAAGTACGGCAACCTTCCCAGCCATCTGCCCGAAGACCTGCGCCAGCGCCATGCCGCTCTCTACGACAAGGCCATGCATCAGGCCCGCGCGAGGGGCTGGGATCCCGAGCTTGGTGAGGACGACTAGGTTTCGGAACGCTTTTTCTCGAATTTCAGCACCCGGCCCGGCCCGTCGATCCTTCCCTTCGCATCCAGTAAGCCCAGCGCCTTCGGAAACTCACTCATCAGGCGCGGCATCAGCGCCAGCCCGTCCGAATCGTAGAATACCGCCTCGTAAGGCACCGGATCATCCAGTGAATCGCGCGCCTGTGGGTGGAAATGCTGCCAGGCGATTTCAATCCAGCTTTTGTACTGATGGTCGACAAAGACGAATTCCTCTTGGTCGAGGATGGCCAGGTATTGCATGCTGCGGATAGGCACGAACACAATCCCCGTCTGACTTCGCGCCATAAGCTTTTTTGCAAGGTTGTATACCGCAGCGGGCAGGCTGTGCGGCTCACGGGCGAGTTCGGTCTTGCGATAGCACGTGATATCCATGCATTCAGCCTAATCAATCGCCCATACGATACGCAACGTGCCTCGGACACGGATACGCCCATCTTTTTTTGACAGGGTTAATACCCGTAGTTTTTTGTCTATTGATCGAAATAGACATGCATATAGGATGGCCAACTATATCCATAATTCTATGGTCTTTTTTCCGATCAATAGGGGATGGGGGCGCAGATCGCGCATCCTTAATACGCACGAGGGGAGATAAACATGGATCAATCGAATCGTTATGCGGATCTTAGCCTGCAAGAGGCGGATCTGATCGCCGGTGGCAAGCATGTGCTGGTGGCTTATCGTCTGAAGCCGGCCAAGGGTTATGGTTTCCTGGAGGTGGCGGCGCATGTGGCTGCTGAATCCTCGACCGGTACCAACGTGGAGGTTTCCACCACCGATGACTTCACGCGTGGCGTGGATGCTCTGGTCTACGATGTGGACGAGACCGCCTTCGGCGACAAGGGTGGCCTGATGAAGGCCGCCTATCCGGTCGACCTTTTTGATCCCAACCTGACCGACGGCATCTACAACGTTTCCCATATGTGGTCGCTGATCCTGGGCAACAACCAGGGCATGGGTGATCACGAGGGGCTGCGCATGCTCGATTTCCTCGTGCCCGAGTCCATGATCAAGCGCTTCGATGGTCCGTCCGCCAACATCGTGGACATGTGGAAGGTACTGGGCCGCCCCGAGGTGGATGGCGGCTATATAGCCGGCACCATCATCAAGCCGAAGCTGGGCCTGCGTCCCGCACCGTTCGCCAAGGCCTGCTACGACTTCTGGCTGGGTGGAGACTTCATCAAGAACGACGAGCCGCAGGCCAATCAGCCGTTCTGTGCCATGAAGGATGTGATCCCGCTGATTGCCCAGTCCATGGACCGCGCCCAGCAGGAAACCGGCCAGGCCAAGCTGTTCTCGGCCAATGTCACCGCCGACTTCCATCAGGAGATGATCACCCGGGGTGAGTACATCCTGAGCGAGTTCGCCAAGTACGGGAACGAAAAGCATCTGGCCTTCCTGGTTGACGGCTTCGTCACGGGGCCTGCAGGCGTCACCACCTGCCGTCGTGCCTTCCCGGACACCTTCCTGCACTTCCATCGTGCCGGCCACGGTGCCGTGACCTCGTACAAGAGCCCGATGGGCATGGATCCACTGTGCTACATGAAGCTCTCCCGCCTGATGGGCGCATCCGGCATCCATACCGGCACCATGGGCTACGGCAAGATGGAGGGCCACCATGACGAGCGCGTGCTGGCCTACATGCTGGAGCGCGACGAGTGCCAGGGAACGTACTTCTACCAGAAGTGGCACGGCATGAAGCCGACCACGCCGATCATCTCGGGTGGCATGAACGCGCTGCGTCTTCCGGGCTTCTTCGAGAACCTCGGCCACGGCAACGTTATCAACACCTGCGGTGGCGGTTCCTTCGGCCACATCGACAGCCCGGCTGCCGGCGGCATTTCCCTCGGCCAGGCCTACGAGTGCTGGAAGTCCGGCGCAGACCCGATCGAATACGCGAAGACCCACAAGGAATTCGCGCGCGCCTTCGAATCCTTCCCGAAGGACGCGGACAAGCTGTATCCGGACTGGCGCGAGAAGCTGGGCGTGCACAAGTAAGAGAGGGGAGCTGCCCTTCAGCAAGCGTAGAATGCCCCCGCCCGTGCGGGGGCATTCGTTTATCGGCGGACGTGAACAATAAGGGGAAGACGATGGACATCAGGACTCAATACAAGGTCAAGAAGGAGCCGTACTATCAGGCGAAGGGCAATGAGGTCAGGCTGTACGAGGCCGCTTATGACGCGCGCCTGCCGGTAATGGTCAAGGGGCCGACCGGCTGCGGAAAATCGCGCTTCGTCGAATACATGGCGTGGAAGCTGGATCGGCCGCTGATCACCGTGGCCTGCAACGAGGACATGACGGCCTCGGATCTGGTCGGTCGCTATCTGCTTGATGCCGATGGCACGCGCTGGCTCGACGGGCCCCTGACCACAGCGGCACGCATCGGTGCCATCTGTTATCTCGACGAGGTGGTGGAGGCACGCCAGGATACCACCGTGGTCATCCATCCCCTGACCGACCACCGCCGCCAGCTACCGCTCGATAAAAAGGGCGAACTGCTCGATGCCCATGCCGATTTCCAGTTGGTGATCTCCTACAACCCCGGCTATCAGAGCTTGATGAAGGATCTGAAGCAGTCGACGAAGCAGCGTTTCACCGGCTTCGAATTCGACTATCCGGACGAGGAACTGGAAACGTCGATCCTGGCCAAGGAGACCGGTATCGATACCGAGTTGGCGGCAAGGCTGGTCAAGATCGGACAGGCGGCGCGCAACCTGAAGGGCCACGGCCTGGACGAAGGCATTTCCACACGCCTGCTCGTTTATGCGGCGACCCTGATCAAGGGTGATATCGAACCCGTCGAGGCCTGCACCATGGCGCTGGTGCACCCGATCACCGATGATGCCGATATCCGGGAGACGCTGGGCCACGCCATCAACGCCAGCTTCGATTGATCCTGCTGGTTCGGGGATAGTAGCTCATGGCTGAAACCGCGACGGTCATTTCGGAGCAGATGCAGCCCTACTGGGCCAAGCTGGGCACCCGTTTTACGGAGGTGGAGCGGGTGTTCGAGGACCGCATGGGCGAGGCCTTGCGGCTGTTAAGCCCGGATGGGGTAGACAGCTACCTCGATTGCGCTGGCTTCCTCGGGCGCATGGGCCGTGGCGTGGAACCGATGTTGATCTACCTGGAGGAGGCACCGGGCGTGGCCGCCATCGTCGGCGAGGACATGCTGCCGTTGTTGAAGGATTTCGCCTATTACCTGTCCAGAAATACCAATGTGCCGTCCATCGTGCCGTTTTTGCAAACCACGGGTGCGGTAGCCCGCCAGCTGAAGGCGCACGACCTGTTCCAGCACTACATGGAACTGATCCGGGATTTCGCTGACAAGACCGCCGGCTCGGTACATGGTCATCACACCACCTTCCCCAGCCCCGGCCTGCCGGATCTGCTGAAGCAGATGCCTCGTCTGCTGACGCTGGTAACGCTGGACGGGCTGAAGAACTGGATGGACTACGGCGTGCGCTACTACAGCGATCACCCGGAGCGCCAGAAGGATTATTTCTCGATGCAGTCGGCCGATGCGCATGCGGTGCTGCAGCGCGAGCGCCACGGCACGCTGTTCATTGATCATGAACGGCAGCTCGATCTGTATCTGCGCAGTCTGTGGCGAGACCACGACCACATGGTCCCGTATTCACTGGCCTTCCATGAGCTGCGAAAGCCGATGCCGTATTTCGATGATCTCGGTATCCGCCTGCCGGACGTCTACGACGACCAGAACGGCGTGTCCGGCATCGACCGCTACCGCGCTACGCTGGCGCATATGGCGGCGCACCGGCGGTGGAGCAGCAGGATGGTCGTCGACAACTGGAGCCCGTTCCAGCGCCTTGGGGTGGAGATCTTCGAGGACTGCCGCGTCGATTTTCTTGCCATGCGTCGCTACCCGGGCCTGAGGCACATCTTGCTGGCCCTGCATCCGGTGCCGGACGAGGCGATGCTCGCTGATACCGAGGCATCGACGATCCGTGTGCGCCTGGCCGTGCTGTCCCGCGCTATCCTTGATCCGGATTTCACCTGTCATAACAAAGATATCCGCGAGTTCACCGAACGCTTCCATGCCGCTCTCGCTGACGGCGAGTCCAGCAGCCCGGCGATGGCCGATCTCGGTCTGGCGTTCATCGCCCGTACGCGCCGGCAGAGCGATCTGTCGCCGAAGATCCTGTTCGAGAACACCGAGGTCGATTACCGCGACGACAACCGCCATCTGTGGATCTACATCGAGAACAGCGACGAGGAGGAGATGTTCGAGCATCTCGACAAGAAGCAGCAAGAGGAGGAGGAACTGCACGCGCTGCCGCCACGCCATTACGACGAGTGGGACTATGCGACGAAGAGCTACCGTCCGGATTGGGTCAGCGTCTACGAGTTGTTGCATCCGAAGAAAAATGCCGCGGATATCGACCGTCTGCTGGACAAGCACAGTGATATTGCCAAGCGCATGAAACGCATCCTCGACATGCTCAAGCCGCAGGAAAAGGTGCGCATCCGTTTCCAGGAAGAGGGCAGCGAACTGGATCTGGACGTGGCGCTGCGCGCATTGATCGATTACCGGAGTGGCTCATCGCCCGATCCGCGCATCAACATGAGCCATACGACATCCGGACGCAATATCGCCGTTTCCCTGCTGCTCGACCTGTCCGAATCGTTGAGCGAGAAGGCGGCAGGCTGCGAACAGACGGTGCTGGAGCTGTCGCAGGAGGCGGTATCCCTGTTGGCTTGGGCCATCGACAAGCTCGGCGATCCGTTCGCCATCGGCGGATTCCATTCCAACACCCGCCACGACGTGCGCTACCTGCATTTCAAGGGCTTCTCCGAGCCCTGGAACGACGAGGTCAAGGGCCGCCTGGCGGCGATGGATGCAGCCTGGTCGACGCGCATGGGTGCGGCGATGCGCCATGCCGGGCACTACCTGAAGAGCCAAAGGGCGGACAAAAAACTGCTGCTGATCCTGACCGACGGCCAGCCTTCCGATATCGACAGCAAGGACGAGCGCATGCTGATCGAGGATGCGCACCAGGCGGTGAACGAGCTGGACCGCGACGGTATCTACAGCTATTGCATCTCTCTCGATGCGAAAGCGGATGCGTATGTGTCCGATATCTTCGGCCGCCATTACTCCATCATCGACCACATCGACCGCCTGCCCGAGAAGCTGCCGGAGCTGTTTATTTCATTGACCAAATAGGCTGTTCTTTAATCTCCCCGGATCAGCGGCACGCAGCGCCGTCCACTGCATGCCGTTGTTAGGCCGCGCTCTCATGTGCCAAGTTCCGCATAAGCTGGAAGAGGACGTGTGAGGCGTCTGACGACGTAGATAAACACGCCCGTCAGCAGCAGGTTGAGTGCGAGACTGAGCATTGCGACCGTCACGACGGGCCCGCCGATGCCATAGGTTACGGAGATCACCAGCACGCCTGCACCGACCTCGCCACGTGGCCACATTCCGATGGCGATTGCCAGCCGTTCTCGCCAGTGCGCCTCCCGCCGGTAGCAGAACGCCGGGAACATCTTCCCGAGGTTCGCGAGAATCGTGACGGCCAGGACGTGACATGCGAGTTCGAGCCAGTCCATCGGCGGTTGGGCCGCCGTGATGCGCCCAACGCTTTCCGCCTTGCCGATCTGAGCAGCAGCCGCCTCCGCTGCCGCCGTTCCGGCAGCGTGGAGCGTTGGTTCGACCGGTGCGGTCATCGCTGCGCCTTGGGCAAGCTCGGCCCCCGGGATTTTCGGCATAGACAGGCCCACGAGAACCATAAAGATCGCAGCCACCAGCGTCGTAACGCGTCGCTCTGTCGGTGTCTCGATCTCGGCGTGGTGATCGCTCGCGCCAGCCTCGCCATTACGCGGGTAGGCGATGATCGATCCGAGCACGAATGCCGGAAGCAACACCTCGATGTGAATCGGAACGGACTCGTCGATCAGCTTGGAACCCTTATAGATAAACTCGCTTAGCATCGCGATCACGACGGCGTAACCAAGTACCCACGGCCATGCGATCGAAATACGCACCTTGTGGAGGAATACGTAGGCAATCGCCAGCATCGCAACCATGAACACGACGGTTAGACCCAGTTGCCAAGCGATGCCCACCATCAGCATCTTGAGCGGGATCATCAGTAGCACGGTGTCCAGATCATCGAAGATGGCGAGGATTCGCGCTTTACGAAACAGCCAGGTGCTTCCCAGGCCGGCCGCGGCCAGCATCGCGAACAGCACGCCTGCGGACGTCGGCGCGGCAAAGCGCCCTGCTAGCAGCGTCTCCTGCCACGCGGCTAAGCTCTGCCAAGAGTTCGCAGGCAACAGAACGAAGACGAAATAGATCGTCACGAGGACCCAGGGAAAGCTCGCGGCCGTGAACGCGATGCCATAGTCCCAGCCGTATTGCTTGATGTTCGACTTGTCTATGTCGAATTCATAACCGACGCGGATCATGATGAAGGAGAGCCCCACCATCGTCAGGACACGGACCACATCGCCCACGGTAGCGTACGCAGGCCCGATGACGCCGGGCAGCCATTGGGATCCGAACAAACCCAAGAGCAGCAAGGCCGAGAAGAGCAGAACCTTCAGCATGATATGCTCCTGATTGTCTACGTTAGCACAGGTGAACCCTCTTCTGTTTAAGTGTCATTTTTGACGGTTGCACATCTGACCATCCCTCTTAAGCACCTTAGGCGCTATAGCCCGCCTAAGGTGCGTTGGTTGCGATCTATCCCTTTCAGGCGATGGTGACGGACTTCGCCAGATAGACATCCTGGATGGCGTTCAGCAATTCGACGCCATCGGCCATCGGTTTCTGGAAGGCTTTGCGCCCGGAGATCAGGCCCGTGCCGCCGGCCCGCTTGTTGATCACCGCCGTGGTGACCGCCTGCGCCAGGTCATGCTTGCCCGAGGCGCCACCCGAATTGATCATGCCGATGCGGCCCATATAGCAATTGGCCACCTGATAACGCACCAGGTCGATCGGGTGGTCGCTGGTCAGCTTCTCGTACACCAGCGGATGGGTGTGGCCGAAATCGATGGCGGTATAGCCTCCGTTGGTCTGTGCCTGTTTCTGTTTGATGATGTCCGCCTCGATGGTAGCGGCCAGATGATTGGCCTGGCCGGTCAGGTCGGCGGCGGTGTGGTAGTCCGTTCCTTCATGCTTGAAGGCGCTGTTGCGCAGATAGGCCCACAGCACGGTGACCATGCCCAGTTCGTGGGCGTGGGCGAAGGCTTCGCTGATCTCCATGATTTGTCGCCGTGATTCCGGCGAACCGAAATAGACGGTGGCACCCACGGCCATGGCGCCGAGATCGAAGGCCTGCTCCACGCTGGCAAACAGCGTCTGGTCGTAGATGGTGGGATAGGTCAGCGTTTCATTGTGGTTGAGCTTGACGAGGAAGGGGATGCGGTGGGCGTATTTGCGGCTGACCGACGCGAGCACGCCTAATGTGGAGGCCACGGCGTTGCAGCCGCCCTCGATGGCCAGGCGGACGATGTTCTCCGGATCAAAATAGATCGGGTTGGGTGCGAACGAGGCGCCACCGGAATGCTCCACCCCCTGGTCGACGGGCAGGATGGACAGGTAGCCGCTGCCGCCCAGGCGCCCATGGTCGAAGATCGCCTGCAGATTGCGCATCACCGCCGGCTTGCGGTCGCTGAGCGCCACGACGCGGTCGACGAAGTCCGGTCCCGGCAGATGCAGCATCCTTTTGTCGATGGTGGTGCATTTGTGCGTCAGCAGGGATTTGGCCTGGTCACCCAGCAGGGATTCGATGTTCATGGCGGGCTCCTTTGCATGATATGTCTTTGATCTTAGTCCTGTTTCCAGGGCTTTGCAGAGGGAAAACGGAGACGAAGACATGGCTTTTTTACAGCTCTGCATAAGGCATTTATTGCTTGCGCTTTCAAGCAATACCGATTCCAATGGGCACAGGAAAGGGGAGCGTTGTGCCGGAAAAAACATCCATGCATCCACTGGGCTTCGTCGATCTGGTCACGGAGCATAAGCTCATCGGGGCGATCATCGCTTTGGCCGTAGGGGTCTTTCTGGTCAGCATTACGAAACTCATCATCATTCTATACCAGGAAAGGAAAAAGGCGGCCCAGCGCGACGACGACGCGTCGACGTAAGCCTTACCAGAATACACAGCATTTCGGGAGCCTTTCGGGAATCGCAGTGCCTGAGGACATTCAACCCAGATTGAGCGATGAACAGCGCCAGCGCATCGTCGACCGGCACCGGGACAGCCTGACTCGCTTCGGGCATGCGCCGGCTGCGTTGTACTGGAGCAGCCGCAAGGTGCAGGAGCTCCGATTCCGCATGCTGTGCGACATCGGCGTCTCGCCGGGAGACAGTGTGCTTGATGTCGGCTGCGGGTTCGCCGACCTGAAGGGATGGATTGAGCGGTGGCGCTGTCCGGTGCGCTACACCGGCATCGATCTGTCGCCGGATCTGCTGGAGGTGGCGGCTCGGGAATATCCGGATGCCCGGTTGGTGCGGGGGGATATATTCGATCTCAGCGCCCAGCCTGAATCGTACGACTGGGTGGTGCTGTCCGGGGCGCTGAGCGAGCCCTTAAGCGACGAAGGGCGCTATGCCAAGGCCGTCATCGCCCGCATGTTCCAACTGGCGCGCAAGGGAGCAGCCTTCAATCTGCTTGATGTTCGGACCAGAATCTTGTTCAGCTTCGGCCTGCAGCAATTCGATCCGGCCGACATGCTGGCCCATTGCCGCTCGCTGACGCTGCATTGCCAACTGCACGACGATTACCTGGACAACGATTTCACCATCTGGATGTACAAATAGCTGGATGTGCTGCGGGCACCGTGTTCCCATGGCTGTCTTGCCTTTTTCGATGCGATCAGACCATGCGCCAGCCAGACGACCAGCCAGCCGATACCAAGGACCAGCAGCACCCTGGACATCGTCAACGTCCAGAACAGGAAACGGGTCTCGACCACCTGGGTGTTCTGCAGCACGAAAATCAATGACATGGCGATCAGCAGGGATGTGGGGATGACCCGAATCTGCATGCGTTCATTCCTTCTTCGCCTGTTGGCAGCGACTCGCTTTCAGCAGCCGTACCGGAGCAGCATCAGCGCTGCAGCCTGCGTTTGCGCGCCTGACGCATGGAATGGGCGATCCATACATCCATGATGATGGCTCCCACGACCAGCACCACCAGAACCCAGGCGGGGACATTGGTGTGCGCAGCAATGGTTTTCAGGCCCCCGTCGCCGAAAATCGAAGCGATGACCAGGTAAGCCAGGATGACATGGCCGCCGATGAGGATGGTCAACAGTACCATCGCCAATGCACTCGAGCTCAGTAACGAGGCGTTGGAGCGCATTCCGGGGCGACGCAGGGCCATTATTGTGCTCCGTTCTTGTGATCGAAGCCGAAGGTGCGGATGGAGGTCACGCGCAACGCATCGTCGTAGGTGATCACGATGCCACGGATGTAATGCTTGCCGGTCTTCGTATCATCATATTCTTCGACATACGTAGCTTTGTTCGGATGCAATACATCATGTAGGACCGGCGTGCCGAGCAATGTTTCCACGGCATAGCGGGTATCTCCAACCTGCACCTGGTCCACCTTTTGCTGATCAAGCACGTTGCCCTGCTGTATGACATGCGGCATGCAGCCCGTGGTGCCGGCGGCGATGACGAGCAGCAGTGCCAGGGTGCGCATTATCGATTTCATGCCAACTCCACCGGCCCTGAATATCCCTGAGAGAGCAAACGGATGTATTCGCTCATGCCTTCCTCCAGCGACCATGCGGGCTCCCAGTCCAGCAGAGAGCGGGTTTCCGTCAGGTCCGCCTCGGTGTGCATCTGGTAGAAGGGATAGGGATTATCGAAGTACTCGATATCGAGGCCGCGGCCGAGTTCGCGCCCCAGAATGGTCACAATATCGTTGAAGGTGCGTGCCTGGCCTGAGCCGACATTGCAGACACCGGAACGGGGCGCGTTCAACGCCGCCAGGTTGGCGCCGATGACATCGCGGATATAGACGAAATCACGCATCTGCTCGCCATGCTTGAACAGGCGCGGGGTCTTGCCCGCCTGCACCTGCTGGTACAGTTGCAGGATCATCGAGCCGGTCTTCGTACCCTGCCTTTCGTTCTTGTGCGCCTCACCCGGACCGTAGACGTTGAAGTAGCGCAGGCCGACGATTGGGGACGGATGGCGGTCGTGCCAGCGGCGTGCCACGCGGTCCATGGCCAGCTTCGAGAAGCCGTAGATGTTGGTCGGCTGCTCGCCTGCACCAATGCAGTTCGGAGCCGGGGAATTTCCATAGGTGCCGGCCGAGGAGGCGTAGACGATGCGCGTGCCCCCCGACTTTGCACTGGCGGCCAGCAGTTCGGCAAAGGCATTGGTGTTGGCCTCGATCATCCGGCGCTGGTCCATCACCGTGGTATCGGTAATGGCGGCCTGGTGCACGACGGCGGAGAAGGCTCCGGCGGCGATTTCGTCCAGCAGTTTGGGGTCGTTGGCCTCGCAGGCCCGCACCTCACAGTCCAGATCGATCAGCGTATGCCAGTCGCCGGAAGAGAAGTCGTCGACGACCAGTACATCGGCCTGGCTGTGCCCGGCAAGGGCGGCGGCGACATTGGCGCCGATGAATCCGGCGCCGCCGGTGACCAGGATACGTTCGTTCATGCGCGGCGATTATAGACCGGGGGCACCGGCAATCAATGCGTGTTCACGTTTGCGATGTTCCTCCAGGCGGCCTGCAGCAGGGAGAACGCGGCGATGGTGGCTGCATTGCAGATGGGGTACCCCGTTTGCGCGTTGACGCGTGCGAGCAGATCGTCGGCAGAACTGGCGGTCAGATCATGCATGGAGATGCCGGCCTCGACCAGCAGGCGTGCCATCCAGGTGCCGAGGCCAGGCAGGCGGGCCATGCGCGCAATCTCGACCATCTGGCCGGCCCGCCGAACGTCGATCTGGTGGGCGGTAGCCTCGGCCAGCGTCTGCGCATCGCTGTCGGCGATGCTTGCCTCGCTATGACAGATCAGCCGCAGGCAGGTCCACTCACGTTCGCTGAGGAAGGGACGATCTTCATCCAGCGGAAAGGCCTCGGGTCTTTTTGCTGCCATGGGCATCAGTCGGTATAGGCCGTCGGACCGGCGATGTAGGCACCCTTCATGGCCCATTTGCGGACCTTGGTGCGGATGCGGATGGAGCTGGTCAGATTTGCCCGACGCAGGCGGGCTCCGATCAGGTCGGCGCCGGAAAGGTTGGCTCGGCTCAGATCGGCGCCACGCAGATCCGCCTTGCACAGCCTGCAGTCGGACAGGTCGGCCCGATGTAGATTGGCATTGCGCAGGTTGGCGCCGGAAAGATCGCAGCCGGCCAGGTTGGCGCCCGACAAATCGAGGTTGCTCAGATCGATTCCGGCCAGATTCTTGTCGGGCAGGGTCTGCCCGTTGCGGATGGCATCCACAATCGCTTCTCTGTTCATGGAATTGGCTCCCCCCGGCTCAATGGCATTCCCCTCAACGGCCAGCTTGATATTACGTTCACGGGCACGGTTCGCAAGGGGGTGTAAGGTTTGCACGCGTCGTCTGACCAAGATGGGATCAATAATGTATGCTCCCCCGGGACAGGAGACGCTGATGCATGCCACGCTGCCTTTGCTCGAGAATACGGATTTTCCGTCTATCCGGCGACGCTCGCTGGAAACCCTGCAGGTGAATCTCGGATATCTGTGCAACCAGAGTTGCCAGCACTGCCATGTCGATGCGGGGCCGCGCCGTACCGAGCTGATGGATGCCGGCAACGTGGCGAGTGTGCTTGCATTCCTCCGCGCATCCGCCATACAGCGCCTGGACCTTACCGGTGGTGCCCCGGAGATGAATCCGCATTTCCGTTCCTTGGTGCGTGAGGCGAAGGCGATGGGCGTGCATGTGATCGACCGCTGCAACCTGACCATCCTCGAGGAGGATGACCATGCCGATCTGGCGCGGTTTCTGGCGGATCAGGCGGTCGAGATTACGGCGTCCATGCCCTGTTACCTGGAAGACAACGTCGATGCCCAGCGCGGCAAGGGGGTGTATGCCAGGAGCATCGCCGCCCTTAAACGCCTGAATGCGCTGGGTTATGGGCAGGGCAACGGATTGGTACTGAATCTTGTATACAACCCGCAGGGGACCAGCCTGCCTCCAAGCCAGCACGGATTGCAGCAGGACTACAAGCGGGAATTGCTGAATCGCCACGGCATCGTGTTCGACCGCCTGCTGACGCTGACCAATATGCCGATCCGGCGATTCGGCAGCTGGCTGGTTTCACAGGGCAGGTTTGAGTCCTATATGCAGTTGCTGAAGGACGCCTACCGCGAAGAGAACCTGCAGGAGGTGATGTGCCGCAGCCTGATCAGCGTCGACTGGCAGGGCTATGTCTACGATTGCGATTTCAACCAGATGCTCGGCTTGCCGCTTGACCACGGAGCCCGACCACGGACGCACCTGCGGCAATGGATCGGCCAGTCGCTTGCCGGGCGTCCGATCGCAGTGCTGGATCATTGCTATGGCTGCACAGCCGGGCAGGGCTCCAGCTGCGGCGGCGCCCTGGCTGGGGATGCTGAGCGCAAGGCGGCCTGAGGCCCGGTCTTAGGTTGCGGGCGGCTCCCCGCTGGCATGACCGGTGATCGCTTCGAGATTGCGCAGGATCAGCTCTCTGTCCCGTACAGAAAGTTGCTGCGTGCCATCATCGACCTGCTGGCGCAGCCGCACCAGCACGTCCTCCAGGACGCGGATATTGTGCGCATAGTTCCGGCACATGCCGCAAATTGTCAGGTGAAGGCGCAAATTCAGCCATTCCACGGGTTTCAGCCTGCGCTCGAGTGCGTCGGATAGGATGTAGCTGACTTGCCGGCACGAATACATGCTTGCCTCCTTGCTTCGTCAGGCGCTGCGCCCGAACCAGTTCAGATCCAGGCAGCCACGCAGCGCCATGCGGGCCCGATGCATCAGCACATGCAGATGGGTCGCTGTAATATTGCAGGAATTACAGATAGTTCCGGAATCCTCGCCGCCCAGTTCGCGCAATACGAACACATCCCGCTGCAGGGCAGGCAGGGCATCGAGGCATCGATGCAGTACACGACGGAAATCGCTATCCTCGAACAGGGATTCCGGATTGGCCCGCCAGGCCTTTGGCGCCTCTAGCCAGTGGCCGTCGGCCCCGAACCAGTCGGAGGTTGGATCACTTTCGATATCCTCGTGCAGTTGCCGGCTGCGAATCTGCAGGCGGATGTGGTCTGTGATCTTGTGCTTGAGAATACCGACCAGCCAGGTGCGGACCGCTGAACGTCCGGCGAAACCCTTTCTTCCCTTCCAGGCGGCCAGCAGCGTTTCCTGCACCATATCGCGTGCCTGCTCCGTATCGCCGGCCAGTCGCGACAATGCAAAACGGAAGAGGTAATCGCCATGCGCCTCCAGCCATGAGGCTACCAGTTCCTGATCGTCCTGCTGATGCATGCCAACAGTGTGCCATCGGCGGGCAGGTGATCAACACCGGCCGAAGGTATGGCATCATCTTTGCTTTTTAATCTACGGGACATTACGCATATGCCGATGGACGGGCAGTATGTGTGACTGGGTGGGAAGAAGGAGGATGGATGCGGGTTAGATTCTGGGGTGTACGCGGCTCGATCGCCGTGCCCGGCCCGAACACGGTTCGTTATGGTGGCAATACCACTTGCATCGAAGTGATACTGAACGGAGGCGAGCGTCTGATCCTGGATGCGGGCACCGGCATCTTTCCCTTGGCGCGATCGCTGACATCGGAGATGCCGCTGTCAGCCGGTATCTTTATCTCCCATACGCACTGGGATCATATCCAGGGACTGCCGTTCTTCACGCCGCTGTTCGTGCCCGGCAACCGCATCGGCATCTATGGGGCATTTGATGCAGAGTCTGGGCATGGCATCGACGACATCCTTTCGGTGCAGATGCAGCCCCGTTTCTATCCGGTGGGTGAACGCGATCTGAAGGCAAACGTGCGGTACTTCTCGCTGCAGGACGGGGAGCAGCTGCGCGTCGGCGAGGCTGTGGTCACGCCGGTGATGATGAACCATCCGGTCATCGACTTCGGATACCGCATCGAGGCTGACGGCCAGACGCTGTTCTTCACCGGGGATCACGAGCCGACCGATGTAGCGCACGAGCAAGACAGGCGGCAGGCGATCATTGAGGCTATCCGCGGCGTGGACATGCTGATCGCCGACAGTGCCTATACCGAGGATGAACTTGCATCCAAGCGTGGCTGGGGGCACGGCACCCATGATAGGAGCATCGATCTGGCCAAGGCTGCGGGGGTGAAAACCCTGGTGATGACCCATCACGAGCCGACCCGCACCGACGATGAACTGGATGAGCTATTCCTGGAGATAAGAAAAAAACATGGAAACAATAACTTAGAGCTGGTTATGGCCCACGAGGGGCTGGTTCTGGAGCCCTGATCCCGGGCCGGACCCGGATCAGTACGGTTTCTTGCGACCCTTGCCGGCCGGACGGCCGAAGTCCTTGTTCCGGCCGTGCTTCTGCCCGGGATGGCGGCGTCCGCCATAGCGATGGGGAGCGCCGCGTCCACCCTTGCCCGGGCGGGTGTGCAGCCGTTCCATCGTACGCTTGAGGCGTTCGCCGCGCAGGCCGATGGTCTCCGGTCCGGCGACCGGCTGCTTTTCCAGCAGCATCGACAGCAGCTTGTGCGCCAGATGCGCCGGATCCATCTCATCCGCCAGTGCATGCAGCATCGGTGCCGCGTTCTCGTTCAGAGGCTGGCGGCGGATCGCCTCGGCAAGCCTTTCCGCCATCGAGGCTTGCATCTCGGCGCGGGTCGGGACGAAAGACTGGATGATATCCTTGCCGGTCCGGTGCTGGATGCGCTGGATCTCGCGCAGCTCCATCGGCGTCACCAGGGTCACGGCCATGCCCTTGCGCCCGGCCCGTCCCGTGCGGCCGATACGGTGCACGTAGCTTTCTGGGTTGAAGGCGATGTGGTAGTTGAAGACATGTGTGACATCGGAAACGTCGAGGCCGCGCGCCGCCACGTCAGTAGCGACGAGGATCTCGGCACTACGCCGGAAGGCGGCGATGGCCTTCTCGCGCTGGCGCTGGTCCATGTCGCCGTGCAGCGCCAGTGAGGCGTATCCCTGGGCCTGCAGCAGGGCATTGACCCGGTCGACCTCGCTCTTGGTGCGGCAGAAAATGATGCTCTTCTCCGCCTCCAGGCTGTCGATCAGGCGGATGGTGGCATCGTCGCGCTCTGATTCCTCGATCACATAGTAATGCTGGCTGATGTCCTTGCTCGTGGCCTCCGAGGTGGCGACGGTGACGGTGACCGGGTCATGCAGGATATTCTGGGCCAGCTGGCGGATCGGCTTTGGCATCGTGGCCGAGAACAGCAAGGTCTGACGCGGTTCGGACAGATGCGTGAATATCTCCTTGATGTCGTCGAGAAAGCCCATGTCGAGCATCTCGTCGGCTTCGTCGAGCACGACGATGGATGGGGAAAAGTGGCGCAGACTCTTGCTTTTCAACAGGTCCAGCAGGCGCCCCGGGGTGGCGACCACCGCCTGGGCGCCGCGCTCGATGTGTTCGATCTGGCGGCGGTAGGGTTGGCCGCCGTAGACCGTGGCGGTCTGGATCCGGGCATGCCGCCCCAGACGATGCAACTCATCGCTGACCTGGGTGGCCAGCTCGCGCGTCGGGGTGATGACCAGCAGGCCCACGCCCTTATGATGGGCGATGCGGCTCATGGCCGGCAGACCGAAGGCGGCCGTCTTGCCTGTGCCGGTGTGGGCCTGGCCGATCAGGTCGTGGCCGGCCATGACGATGGGGATGGCCTGGGCCTGGATGGGGCTGGCCGCACGGAATCCGGCCTCGATGACGCCGGCGAGGATGTCAGGATGCAGCCCGAGCGTATCGAAGGCGATGGTATTGTCCGTGGGCGAAGTGTTGGTCATGCGTCTCTCTCGGGATGGGTTTCGGCCTGAAAAACGGATCGGATCAGCGAGGCGGTCTTCGAGCGGGGTCGCATGGTAGGCCGAAGCGGCTTCTCGTTCCACGTATTCTTGTTACCATGGCGCGGCAACTGCCGGGGAGGGGTATGAAACGTACGACCGCATGGGCCATGTACGACTGGGCCAACTCCACCTATGCCACCACCGTCATGGCTGGCTTTTTCCCTCTGTTTTTCAAAGAATACTGGGCTTCGGGACTGTCGGTCAACGAGAGCACCTTCTGGCTGGGTCTGGCTAACTCGGTAGCAGCGGTGCTGATGGCGCTGATGGCGCCGGTGCTTGGCGCCATCGCCGACCAGGGCGGACTGAAGAAGCGCATCCTACTGCAATTCATGACGCTGGGTGTCGTCACCACGGCAGCGTTGTTCTGGGTAGAAAAGGGAGAGTGGGCGTGGGCGGCGCTGATCTATGCGCTCAGCGCCCTGGGGTTCTCCGGCGCCAATACCTTTTACGACTCATTGCTTATCGACGTGGCTGAGTATAAGCACTTGGACCGCGTGTCCTCGCTCGGGTACGGCCTGGGTTACATCGGTGGAGGTCTGCTGTTCGCTCTCAATGTACTGATGACGCTGCATCCGGGTTGGTTCGGCCTTGCCGGCAAGACCGCGGCGGTGCGCTGGTCGTTCATGTCGGTGGCGATCTGGTGGGCGGTGTTCACAATCCCCTTGGGGCTGTATGTGCACGAGCGCAATGAGGCCAAGCATGTGGATCTGGCCGCAAGCATCCGCGGCGGCTTCAAGCAGCTCATCACCTCCTTCCGTCAAGTGCGACGCTACCGCATGGCCTTCTTGTTCCTGCTCGGCTATTTCTTCTACATCGATGGTGTCGGCACCGTGACGCACATGGCCGTCGATTATGGCCTGTCGCTGGGTTTCCACGCCGGGGTGCTGATGACGGCGCTACTGCTGACGCAGTTTGTCGCCTTTCCCGCCGCCATCGCTTTAGGCTATGTCGGCGAGCGCATTGGCACCCGTCCCACCATCCTGTTCTGTATCGGCGGCTATGTACTGGCCTGCATCTGGGGCTACCGCATGCAGGTGGAGATGGACTTTTACATGCTGGCCGGGCTCATCGGCCTGGTCATGGGTGGCGTGCAGGCGCTGTCGCGCTCGATGTACGCACGCCTGATCCCGGAGGGGTGCGCCGGCGAGTTCTTTGGTTTCTACAACATGCTGGGCAAATTCGCCGCCATTCTCGGCCCGACGCTGATGGGTATCACCAGCCTGGTCACCGGCGATGTGCGCCTGTCCATCCTGTCCATCATACCGCTGTTCGCCATCGGTGCCATTTTGCTGCTGCGTGTCAGGGAGGGTGACGGGCAATCCGTCGTCTGACTGGCATCTGGTTCCTGCCTGTGTCACATTACGGGGTGTAAAAATTACTCTTGCATTGGAGGAGTTTATGTCCACAGGCTGGATCGTACTCGCCATCGTCGTGGTGCTGATCGCTTATACCATTCTGATCTACAACCGGTTGGTGCAGATGCGAAACCGCTACAAAAACGGTTTTTCCCAGATCGACGTGCAACTGACCCGGCGCTATGAGCTGATCCCGAACCTTGTCGAATCGGCCAAGGCCTATTTGACGCACGAGCGCGAGACTCTGGAAAAGGTCATCGAGGCACGCAACCAAGCGGCGGCGGCGGTGAAACAGGCCGCGCGCCAGCCGGGCGATGCCAAGGCCATGGGGAAACTGATCGGGGCCGAATCGCTACTTGGCTCTGCCCTGTCGCAGTTCCGCATGGTGGTCGAGAACTATCCGGATCTGAAGGCGGACAAAACCATCGCCGACCTTATGGAGGAACTGGTATCCACCGAGAACCGCGTCAGTTTCGCGCGCCAGGCCTACAACGACGACGTCATGGTCTACAACACGCAGCGCGAGAGCTTCCCGGACGTGATGCTGGCCGGCGCCTTCGGCTTTGCCGCAGCCACGCTGTTCGAGATGCCCGACAGCGCGGCCAAGGCGCCGGTCAAGGTGAGTTTCTAGCCCGATCCTGCAGCGGAGAAGGAACCACGTGACCCGGTGAACACCTCCACCATGGATTTCTTCGGCTATCAAGCGTTGGCCAAGCGTAACAGCGCGTTGCTGATTGGCCTGTTCGCGCTGGCCGTGACGCTGATCATCCTGGCTATCTATTTTGTAGTCTGGTGGGCCCAGACCTTTGTCGGACGCCATTCGCCCGGGCTATGGGATGGAGAACTGTTTGCCGCAGTGACGGCCGGCTGCCTGATGGTGATGGGTTTCGGCAGCTGGCAGCGCATCAATCACATTCGTGCCGGGGGTGGTGCGGCAGTGGCGCGCATGCTTGGCGGCCGGCCGCTGCCGACCTCCACGTCCATGCCGCTGGAGCGACGACTGCTGAACGTGGTAGAGGAGATGGCCATCGCCTCGGGCCTGCCGGTGCCGCAGGTGTTCGTACTGGAAGAGGCCGGTATCAATGCCTTTGCTGCCGGCTTCAAGCCCGGCGACACTGTCATCGGTGTCACGCGCGGCTGCGTGGAGATGCTGGACCGGGACCAGTTGCAGGGCGTTATCGCCCATGAGTTCAGCCATATCCTGCACGGCGACACGCATCTGAACATGCAGCTGATGGGCTGGCTGGCCGGTATCACGCTGATCGGCGATATCGGCATCTCGATGATGACGATGCGTCGAGCCGGCATCCGCTATTATGAACGCGGCAACCGTGGCGGCGTACAGCCGGTGATGTTGGTGGCCGGAATCATGGTGTTTGCCGCCGGTACCGTCGGTTTGGTCTTCGCCGATATGATCAAACGGGCGGTGTCCCGCCAGCGCGAGTTTCTGGCCGATGCGGCGGCGGTGCAGTTCACGCGTCTGCCGTCGGGCCTGGCCGGGGCACTGAAGATCATCGGCGGTTTCGCCGAGGGCTCAGCCATACGCCATCCGGAGGCACAGAAGGCCAGCCACATCTTTTTCGGCCAGGCGATCAGGTCGTATTTCGGTCGCGACTGGTGGGCCACGCATCCGCCGCTTACCGATCGCATCCGCCGCCTGGAGCCGGGTTTCGGCGGGCGTTTCGACAAGGTGGCTCACGAGCCGACGGTGATGGCCAATGCCGCCAACGCCGCCATGGCTTCGGATCTGGCCACAGGCCTGGTCGGTGCGGCTTCGTCTGAGCGCACGGCAAGTGGACGGTTGCAGATCGAGGATGCCGGGCAGCCAAGTGCGACGCATTTGGCCCGGGCCCGCGATCTACTGCAGCAACTGCCGGCCAATCTGCGCGAGTGTGCGCACGATCCCTATCTGGCACGCGCTACCGTCTACGCCCTGCTACTGGCACGCAGGGATCGCAAGGTACGCAGCCAGCAACTGCAGCTGTTGGAGAAGAAGGCCGACCCGACGGTATTCCGGGAAATGCTGGAGATACAGCCAGAACTGGAGCAGATGATCGCGGGCCTGCGCCTGCCCTTGGTTGAAATGATCGTACCGACGCTGCGACAGCTTTCTCAGGCGCAATACCGTGACTTCCGCGCCAATGTGAACATGCTGATCAAGGCCGATCACCACGTCAGCCTGTTCGAATATGCGATGCATCGCATGCTGCTGCACCATTTAGATCACGCCTTCGGCCTGCAGGCGCCGCCGGTGCCGGATGGCCGGGGAGAATTGGCCGATGCCATCTGCCTATTAACGATGTTGGCCGAGATTGGGCAGATCAATGAAGCCATGCGCAACGAGGCCTTCCGGCATGGCATCGCCTTGTTTGCGCCCGAGCAGATCTACCGGCGTCCCGATGCCAAGGATTGCACCCTGCGTGCCTTCGACGAGGCGCTTCGCCGTTTCTCCGTGGCTGATCCGGAGATAAAGCGCCGGCTGCTTTCGGCCTGTCTGGCCACCGTATTCACCAACGATAAGGTTTCGGATTCAGAGGGTGATCTGCTGCGCATTATCGCCGATGCCATCGGCGTGCCGCTACCGCCCCTGCCTGCATCCGGAAAGCTATCGGCGGCCTAGCATCCACAGGATACGATGATCAGGTCGTCGCTTCTGTTGCTACCCGTAGGCTTTCGTGGATATCGCGGGCAAAGGTAATCTCCCCGGGTTTCGGCATCACCCCGGATTTGTGCAATTTGTCCACGATCTGTGGCTTCAGGCCGTTGATGACGAGATAGATACGCTTCTTGGCCAGGTTGTCGATGATCGAGGTAAGGGCGACGATGCCGGTCATGTCCATCATCGGCACATCGCTCATATCCAGGATGACGGCGCGGATATCCTGGCGCAGGTTCAGGATATTCTTCAGGGCGCGCTGGGCGGCGCCGAAGAACATCGGTCCGTTGATGTCATAGATCGCTACGGTATTCGGATGTTCGGGATACTCGCGCGCACGGCCGCTGCCACTCAGCTGCACCTCGGTCAGCTCGACCATGCGCTTGATGAACAGCATGGCGGCCAGCGCCATGCCGGCGGCGACGGCGATCTCCATATTGATCAGCACCGTCAGGCCGAAACAGGTCAGTAGCACCAACACGTCGTTGCGTGGCGCCGCCCTCAGGATATGCACGAAATGCTTCGCCTCGCTCATGTTCCGGGCCACGATCAGCAGGATGGCACCCATCGTGGCCATCGGGATATAGGCCAGCAGCGGTGCGATCAGCAGGATTGACGCCAGCACGAACAGCGAATGCACTACGGCGGACAGTGGAGAATTGCCACCGGCCCCGATGTTGGTGACGGTGCGGGCGATGGCGGCGGTGGCCGGGATGCCGCTGAAGAACGGGGCAAGGATGTTGCCGATGCCCAGGCCGACCAGCTCCCGGTTCGGATCGGTGGTGCGGCCGGTCATGCCATCTGCGACCACAGTGCACAGCAGTGATTCGATGGCGCCAAGCATGGCAATGGCGAAGGCGCTTCCTAACAGGCCGTAGATCAGTGCTGGTGACAGGCCGATCGGCTGACCGTGCGCATTGGGAAGCTCCCATGGCCAGACGAAGGACAGCGGCACCGGTGGGACGCCATTGCCGCTGAGACCATCGACATGGTAATGGAAGCTGGAGCCGATGGTGGCGACGTGGAAGCCGGGGATCAGGTGGGTACACAGCCAGGCGACACCGGTGCCGAGCACCATTGCCAGCAGGTGCGCCGGCACCCGGGTCTTCAGCCGAGGCCACAGGATCAGGGCGGCGAGCGTGACGGCGGAGATGATGAATTCGTCCCATCGCGTGCCGGGCAGGGCGCGGACGATGGCCATGAGCCGATCGAGGTAGTGCACGCCCGGATGCGTCAGATGAAGCCCGAGCAGGTTCGGGATCTGGAAGGTGCCGATGACCACGGCGATGCCGGCCGTGAAACCGACGGTGACAGGGTAAGGGACAAGCTCGATCAGGCTGCCCAGGCGCGCCAGGCCCATGGCGAGCAGGATGATGCCGGCCATCAGGCCGCTGATGAGCAGGCCGCCAAGGCCATAGCTGTGCACGATCGGCAGCAGGATGACGACGAAGGCGGCGGTGGGGCCGGAGATGTTGATGCGGCTGCCGCCGGTCAGGGCGATGGCGATGCCGCCGACGATGGCCGTGTACAGCCCATATTGCGGGGCCACGCCGCTGGCGATGGCGAGGGCCATGGACAACGGCAGGGCGACGATGCCGACGGTGACGCCTGCAAGGATATTGGTCTGCCACCAGGTTCTGGAGAAACGGCGTTCCAGCGGATGCTCCCTGTTGTCGCGGCCCGGCTCAAACCGGGTCGGCAAGACCCGCAGTGTAAGCCTGCCCATTCTTCATTTCTAGAGCATGGCATCCGCGGCGTACCGTCCTGCAGCGTTAACGGTTAGCATGCGTCAACCGCGGCGGCAGCGGCGGCAGAGATTGCGAAGTGAGTGAGTGAGATGGGAAGAGCATTTGAAGTGCGCAAGGCCTCGATGGCCAAGACGGCAGCGGCCAAGACCAAGGTGTATTCGCGCTACGGGCGCGAGATCTATGTGGCTGCCAAGAACGGCGGTATCGATCCCGAGGCCAACCTGGTGCTGCGTCGCCTGATCGAGAAGGCGAAGAAGGAGCAGGTGCCGTCGCATGTGATCGACAAGGCCATCGACAAGGCCAAGGGTGCCGGCGGTGAGGATTTTGCCCCGGCCCGCTACGAGGGCTTCGGGCCGGGCGGGTGCATGGTCATCGTTGACTGCCTGTCGGACAACAACACCCGCACCTTCAGTGACGTACGCCTGTGCTTCGGCAAGAACGGAGCCAAGCTGGGCTCGCCGGGCGCGGTGGTGCACATGTTCGACCATTTGGCCGTATTCTCCTTCAGGGGACCGGACGAGGATGCGGTGCTGGAGGCGCTGATGAACGCCGATGTCGACGTCTCAGACATCGAGGACGAGGACGGCATCATCACCGTCTTTGCGCCGACCACCGAGTTCTACAAGGCGCGCACGGCCCTGAGCGAGGCCTTCCCGGATATCGAATTCGAGGTCGAGGATATCTCCTACGTGCCGAAGACCTCGACGGTGCTGGCTGGCGAGGATGCCGAGATGATGGAAAACTTCCTGGCCGCTCTTGACGATCTCGACGACGTGCAGCAGGTCTACCACAATGCCGAGCTTCCCGGCTGATGCGGACTCGCGTGGCAGGGACGTTGTCCCGTCGTCTCAGCCCTGCGGTTTCTTCGCTGCCGCCCCGACCAGCAAAGCCATATCTGTTGCATGTGGGTGACCGCTCGCCCGCAATGCTTCGATAACGCTGGCTTGGTTCCGCGGCGGTTGGTTCTGGCTGACCTTCCATTTTCCGTATAAGCGTTCGATGGGCATCTCGAAGCCGATGATGGCGCCGATCAACTGTTCGACGAAATCGTCCGGCGCGTCCGCAACCGCCCATGGTTCCGGGAACGACGCCTCGTTATGCGCGGTCAGGGCCTCGAGCTGCGTGCGTATCCATGCGGCATCCTCGACGACGCGCAGCGGGCCATGCGCATGCACCACGGCATAGTTCCAAGTCGGCGCTACCTTTCCCGTTTCCGCTTTGGTGACGTACCAGGATGGGGAGATGTAGGTCTGGGGCCCATGGAAGACGGCCATGGCCTCGCTACCCGCCGCGATGTCGTTTAATAGCGGGTTGGCGCGGGCGATATGCCCCCTGAGTGTCCCGAACGGGGCGGGCGATTCCGAAATCACCATCGGGATATGGTTGGCATCCAGCCCGTCCGCAGACAGCGTGACCAGGGTGGCCAGCGGGTGATCGCGGATCAGGGCATGCAACACCTCAACGCGTGTTTCCTCGTACCGCTTCTCGATATACACGTTACCTGATGCCTCCGATCACCGAACATCCTGACTTGATCCGGTTCCATTAAAGCGGAATGTCCGATGGACGCAAGATGCCGATGCTCCACACGAGGTTTACGGGCGGGAAACGCCGGCCTAGGCTGGGTTCATAATGCGTACATCCGCAGATAGCAAGGCCCGTCCGTCGATGGGGGAAGATGTCCACGGTACGATTGCTTGGATCAAGCGGCATGCGCCGCTGACCGAGCTGTGCCAGTTCGGCGGCTGGCCGGACGATACTAGGCTGCAGGTCGAGGTGTGCAGTCGCACACCTGAGGAATGGATCGTCAACATCCGTTTCGATAAGACCATTATGGAGATCTCGGAATGCGACATCACCGAGCGCGAACGCTGCGGCCAGTATGCTGTGAGCTTTGACGATGCCGGGCATCCTTCCGCCATCCGCCTGATCCAGCCGCTGTAGCGGGGTCATCCCTTCAGGAGCGGTGCTTCCAGCGATGCAGTTTGGCGCGCATGCGCCGCACATGGCTGCCGTGCCAGTACAGGCGGTGGCAGCCGGGGCATTCGTACAGGGTATCGAGGGATTCGCGGCTGAATTCCGGCACCTCGGCGAGCCTCGCGGCGTCGGCTGGCTTCAGCGGGGCGTTGCATACGAGGCAGCGTGAGAAGGGCGCATGCAGCCAGTCCACGGAGAAAATCCTGCCCAGTTCATCCACCTGCGCCGGCACGTCGTTGCCGGTCATCAGGATCACGCATTCCCGCGCCTGTTTGAACTCGGCCATCTTGCGATCACGCGTCAACAGCCAGCGCCCCTCGCGGCAGGCCTGCTCGACCAGTTGGCGGTCGGCCTGTCCCGCCTCGGCGATCACGGTGTCGTAACCCGAGGCGCGCAGCCAGCGTCCGAGGCGGCGCAGCATCTCGTCGCAGAGGAATCTCAGCTCTTGTGCGTCACGCATGGCATGCCTTTGGGGTGAAGGGCCATGCAGGAATGTAAGGTCCATTCGCGGCCGCACGCAATGTCTGGGCAGCATATTTGTCCCAACTGCGCGGTTTCATCTATAGTCGGGTTTTATGCTTGCTGTGTTGGTTCGGGGGAGTACACGGTCAGGCAATGGAATTCGCATGGAGGCTTTATGGTCCCTCTCCATGAAATCATCGCCAAGGCCAAGACGCTCGGCATCAAGAGTGCCGAGACGATGGACCGCGTGCAGTTGGTCCGCGCCATCCAGGTCAAGGAGGGGCATTCGCCGTGCTACGGCACCAACTGGTGCAAGCCGGAATGGAAAGAGGCCTGTATGTGGAAGGATGAATGCGCTTCGAAGATATTCAGTCAGTGAGCGTCTAGAGGGGGAGATTCATGGACGAGAAGCTGACGGAGGTCGTGAACAAACGGGCTATCGGGCATCTGCGGCGCCACATCCTGTTGTGCTCCGACCAGACCAAGCCCAAGTGCTGCGATCGTGAGGCGGGGCTCGCATCCTGGAATTACCTGAAGCGTCGGCTGGCCGAGTTGGGGCTGGCTGGCAAGGGCGGCATCTACCGCACCAAGGCCAATTGCCTGCAGATCTGCCGGGACGGACCGATCGCCGTGGTCTATCCGGAGGGTGCCTGGTACCACTCCTGCACACCCGAGGTCATCGAGCGCATCATCCAGGAGCACCTGATCGGCGGCCGGTTGGTGGAGGATAACCTGATTCTTGCCAAGCCTCTTCAACCTTGAACTGATTCGTCCATGAAAAAAGCGGGCCCGAAGGCCCGCTTTTCCGTGGTCGTGAGAGAATGATTACTTGTAGTAAGAGACCATCTTCTCCAGCGATACCGGCTTGATCTTGGAGGCGTTGCCGGCGCTACCGAAGGCCTCGTAACGGGCCTTGCAGATCTCCTTCATGGCCTTCGTCGATTCCTTCAGGAACTTGCGTGGATCGAAGTTCGACGTGTTCTCGGCCAGATGCTTGCGGATCGCACCGGTCGAGGCCATGCGAAGATCGGTATCGATGTTGACCTTGCGCACGCCGTGCTTGATGCCCTCGACGATCTCTTCCACAGGCACGCCGTAGGTCTGGCCCATGTCGCCGCCGTAGCTGTTGATGATCTCCAGCCAGTCCTGCGGCACCGACGAGGAGCCGTGCATCACCAGGTGCGTGTTCGGCAGCTTGGCATGGATTTTCTTGACGGTATCGATGGACAGGATGTCGCCCGTCGGCGGACGGGTAAACTTGTAGGCGCCGTGGCTGGTGCCGATGGCGATGGCCAGGGCATCGACGTTGGTTTTCGCGACGAAGTCCATGGCCTCATCGGGATCGGTCAGCAGCGAGGAATGATCCAGCTTGCCCTCGGCGCCGTGGCCATCCTCCTCACCCATCATGCCGGTCTCCAGCGAACCCAGGCAGCCAAGCTCACCCTCGACGGAAACGCCGCAGGCATGGGCCATTTCGGACACTTTGCGGGTCACTTCGACGTTGTATTCATAACTGGACGGGGTCTTCATGTCCGACATCAGCGAGCCATCCATCATCACCGATGAAAAACCCGACTGGATCGAGCGCATGCATACCGCAGGCTCCGAGCCGTGGTCCTGATGCATGACGACCGGGATATCCGGGTACATTTCCAGCGCCGCGATGATCAGGTGGCGCAGGAAGGGCTCACCCGCATAGGAACGGGCGCCGGCCGAACCCTGCATGATCACCGGCGAATTGGTCTCATCGGCGGCCTGCATGATGGCATGCACCTGTTCCATGTTGTTGACGTTGAATGCCGGCATGCCGTAGTTGTGTTCGGCCGCATGGTCGAGCAGCTGTCGCATCGAGATAAGTGCCATTGTCTCCTCCTCACAAATCAGAAATCCATCCTAGTCCGCTTGTGGACCGAAAAGCAATTCGTCCGGGGCCTAATCCACCCTTACCAGTTTCATGGTATTTGTGGAGCCGGCCCGCCCCATCGGTGTGCCCATGGTCATCACCACCATGTCGCCTTTATTGACCAGGCCATCCTTGTGCATCATCTCGAGCACCTCGATCGTGGCGCGCGGGGCATCGGTGGCCTCGCTGTAGCTTCCCGGCAGCACTTTGGGGATGACGTCGCGGTATAGGGCCACTCGTCCGAGCGTGTCCTTTTCCGGGGTCAGGGCATAGATCGGAACCGAACTCATCGAGCGCGACATGTACAGCGCGGTGTTGCCGCTCTGTGTGAATGCCGCGATGGCCTTGATCGGCATGGTATTCGCCGTTTCCATGGCCATGCGGGCGATGCACTCGTCTACGGAGCGCGGCGGATGCCTCGGCTCGCGCGTGGCTGTTGACGGCAACACGTTCTGGCGCTCGGTTTCGATGCACGTACGGTGCATGGCCATGACGGCCTCGACCGGATACTTGCCGGCGGCCGATTCGCCTGAAAGCATCACGGCGTCGGTGCCGTCCAGCACGGCATTGGCACAGTCGTTGACCTCGGCACGGGTGGGGATTGGGTTGCTGATCATCGATTCCATCATCTGTGTGGCAACGATCACCGGACAGTTGTATTTCGGTGCCAGGCGCATGATGCGTTTCTGTACCGGCGGCACAGCAGCATCGCCGATCTCCACGCCCAGATCGCCGCGGGCGACCATCACCACATCGGAAGCGGCCAGGATGTCCTCGAGATTGTCCACCGCCTCGGCACGCTCGATCTTGGCGACAATGCCGGCATGACCGCCGGCCTCGTGCACCAGGCGCCGCGCCTCGTCGATATCGGTGCCATCGCACGGGAAGGAGATGGCGATGTAGTCGGCCTTCAACTGCACGGCCGTCTTGATGTCTTCCTTGTCCTTGTCGGTCAAAGCCCTGGCCGACAGGCCGCCGCCGGCACGGTTGATGCCCTTGTTGTTGGACAGCTCGCCTCCGACAACGACGGTGCAGTGGATCTCTTCGCCCAGGATTGCATCGACATCCATGACGATCAGTCCGTCATTGAGCAGCAGGCGGGATCCCGGTTCGACATCACCGACCAGTTCCTTGTAGGTGAGTCCGATGCGGTCATCGTCGCCGGCATCCAGCGCCAGTGCCGCATCAATGATGAATTTCTGGCCTGGCTTCAGATGGGTTTTGCCGCTTTTGAACTTGCCGATACGGATCTTCGGTCCCTGCATGTCGGCCAGGATGCCGACGACGACACCGTGCTTCTGTGCTGTGGAGCGGACCAACTCAGCCCGCTTGATATGCTCATCAGCGGTGCCGTGGGAGAAATTCAGGCGCACGACGTTGACGCCCGCCGCGATCAGCCGGTCCAGGATCTCGGGGCTCTCCGAGGCCGGGCCGAGCGTGGCTACGATTTTTGTTCTGCGGATATGGGTCACTGGGCGGCACGCTCCTCAAGCATAGAGACGGCCGGGAGCTTCTTGCCCTCGAGGAACTCGAGGAAGGCGCCGCCGGCGGTCGAGATGTAGGATACCTTGTCGTAGATATCGTACTTCTGGATGGCGGCGATGGTATCGCCGCCACCGGCCAGCGTGAAGGCGTTTGTTTCGGCGATGGCGTTGGCGATGGTCTTGGTGCCCCCGCCGAACTGGTCGAACTCGAACACGCCGACCGGGCCGTTCCACACCACGGTGCCGGCCTTCATGATGATGTCGGCGAGCTCCTGCGCACTCTTCGGGCCGATATCGAAGATCATGTCGTCATCGGCCACCGCATCAGCATTCTTCAGCACCGCCGGCTCGGCCGCATCGAAGCGTTTGCCGACCACCACGTCCACGGCAATGGGGATCGTGGCGCCGCGGGCGCTCATCTTCGTCATCAGGCTCTTGGCAGTGGGGACGAGGTCGTCCTCGCACAGGCTTTTGCCGACGGGATGGCCGGCGGCCTTCAAAAAGGTGTTGGCGATGCCGCCGCCGACCACCAGCTGGTCGCATTTTTCAGACAACGCCTCGAGCACGGTCAACTTGGTCGAGACCTTGGAGCCGCCGACAATCGCCACCATCGGCCTGGCCGGGTTGGCCAGCGCCTTGCCCAGCGCATCCAGCTCCTCGGTCAGCAGCATACCGGCGCAGGCGACCGGCGCATACTGGGCGATGCCATGCGTCGAGGCCTGGGCACGGTGGGCGGTGCCGAAGGCATCCATGACGAACACGTCGCACAACGCGGCATATTTGCGGGCGGTCTCCTCGGCGTTTTTCTTCTCACCCTTGTTGATGCGGCAATTCTCCAGCAGCACCAGTTCTCCCTCGGCAACCTCGAAACCGCCATCGACCCAGTCCTTGATCAGACGTACCGGCTTGCCAAGCTTGGCGGCAAGCACATCGGCCACTGGCTTCAGAGAGTTCTCCGCGCTCCACACTCCTTCCTCCGGGCGGCCCAGATGCGAGGTGACCATGACACGGGCGCCGGCGTTCAGCGCGAATTCGATGGTGGGCATGGAGGCGGTGATGCGGGCATCCGATGTCACCTTGCCGTCCTTGACGGGCACGTTCAGGTCGGCGCGGATGAACACACGCTTGCCCTTCAGATCGAGGTCGGTCATTTTGATAATGGACATGATATCCCCCTTCGGTTGTCGAGCGTGGGCCATCGCCGGCATGTCCTAGCTGAGTCCAGAAAAACAGGGATGGCAAAACGCTTGTCTTTGTCGGCTTGGCTGGCAAACGGACAGGGACAAGCGTGGGGGCGGGATCAACCCGTCCCCACGCCATAGGCTTACTTGGCTACGTGAGCCACCATGCGCATCATGTTGCAGGTGTAGCCGTACTCGTTGTCGTACCAGGACACGATCTTGACGAAGGTCGGGTCCAGGGCGATGCCGGCCTCGGCATCGAAGGTCGACGGCGCCGAGTTGCCGCGGAAGTCGGTGGAGACGACCTTCTCGTCGGTATAGCTGAGCACGCCCTTCAGCTCGCCTTGGGAGGCCGCTTTCATGGCCTTGCAGATGTCGTCGTAAGAAGCATCCTTGTTCAACTCCACGGTCAGGTCGACCACGGAGACGTCGGAGGTCGGTACGCGAAAGGCCATGCCGGTCAGCTTGCCATTCAACTCCGGCAGCACCTTGCCCACAGCCTTGGCGGCACCGGTGGAGGACGGGATGATGTTCTCCAGGATGCCGCGGCCGCCGCGCCAGTCTTTCATGGACGGGCCGTCGACGGTCTTCTGCGTGGCGGTGGCCGCATGCACGGTGGTCATCAGACCGCGCTTGATGCCGAAGCTGTCATTCAGCACCTTGGCCACAGGCGCCAGGCAGTTGGTGGTGCAGGAGGCGGCGGATACGATGGCTTGGCCGGCGTAGGTGTCGTGGTTGACACCATAGACGAACATCGGCGTGGCATCCTTGGACGGTGCGCTCTGCACCACCTTTTTGGCGCCGGCCGTGATGTGTTTCTGGCAGGTCTCCTCGGTCAGGAACAGGCCGGTCGATTCGATGACGATATCGGCACCCACCTCGTTCCACTTCAGATTGGCCGGGTCGCGCTCGGCGGTCAGGCGGATGCGCTTGCCGTTGACCACCAGGGTGTTGCCGTCCACCGACACGTCGCCGTTGAAACGGCCGTGCACGGAGTCGTACTTCAGCATGTAGGCGAGGTAGTCGGGCTCGAGCAGGTCGTTGATGCCGACGATCTCCATGTCCGGGAAATCCTTCGCCACGGCACGGAATACCATGCGCCCGATGCGGCCGAATCCATTGATGCCAATTTTGATAGTCATGTCAGTCTCCTTCTGCAGTCAAGTAATTAAAACTTAAAGGGAATCGACGACGGTCACGACATGCTCGACCGTGAAGCCGAATTCCTTGAACAGGGCACCAGCCGGCGCGGACTCGCCGAAACGATCCAGGCCGATGACCTTGCCGTTCAGGCCAACGTACTTGTACCAGCAGGAAGTAACGCCTGCCTCGACCGCCGCACGCTTGCTGACGGAGGAGGGCAGCACGCCTTCCCTGTAGGCAGCATCCTGCTGATCGAAGGTGTCCGGCGATGGCATGGAGACCACGCGTACCTTCTTGCCCTTCTTGGCCAGTTCCGCCTGGGCATCCATAGCCAGCTGCACCTCGGAGCCGGTGGCGATGATGATCGCCTCCGGGGTGCCGGCGCAGTCGGACAGCACATAGCCGCCACGGGCGATGTCCGCGACCTGCTGATCGCTGTACTCCTGGCAGGGCAGGTTCTGGCGGGAGAAGATCAGGCAGCTTGGGCCGTCCTTGCGCTCCACAGCCTGGCGCCAGGCCACGGCGGATTCCACGGCGTCGCAAGGGCGCCAGGTGCGCATATTCGGAATCAGGCGCAGCGTGGCGGTCTGCTCGACCGGCTGATGGGTCGGACCGTCCTCACCGAGGCCGATGGAGTCATGCGTGTAGACGAAGATCGATTGGATACTCATCAGCGCCGCCATGCGCAGGGCATTGCGGGCATACTCGGAGAACATCAGGAAGGTGCCTCCGAACGGGATGACGCCGCCGTGCAGGGCCATGCCGTTGATGGCGGCGGACATGCCGAACTCGCGCACGCCCCAGTGTATATAATTGCCGGTACGCTCAGTCTTGGAGAAGGCCACGGCCTCCGGCCATTTGGTGTTGTTCGACGGCGCTAGGTCCGCGGAGCCGCCGACCATCTCGGGCAGGGCCTTGGCGATGGTGCCGATGGTCTTGCCGGAGGCCACACGGCTGGCCCAGTTCGGCTTTTCCTGGCGCAACTGGTTCACCCAGCCGTCGATGGCAGCCCCCCAGATGTCCGGTAGCTCGCCGTTCATGCGGCGCTCGAACTCGGCGGCCAGTTCCGGATGCGCAGCACGATAGGCATCAAAGGCGGCGTTCCAGTTACTTTCGGCCTTGGCTCCCTTGGTCTTGGCATCCCAGCCCTTGTAGATGTCGGCCGGAATCTCGAACGGTGGGTGATCCCAGCCCAGTTCCTTGCGCACCAGCGCCACCTCTTCGTCGCCGAGGGCGGCGCCGTGGCAGTCGTGGCTGCCGGCCTTGTTCGGCGAGCCATAACCGATGATGGTTTTGCAGCAGATCATCGTCGGCCGGCTTTGCTCGGCCTTGGCCGTCTCGATGGCCTGGATCAACTCGTCGGCATCGTGGCCGTCGACGTTCGGGATGACCTGCCAGCCATAGGCCTCGAAACGCTTCGGCGTGTCGTCGGTGAACCAGCCCTCGACATGGCCGTCGATGGAGATTCCGTTGTCATCATAGAAGCAGATCAGCTTGCCCAGCCCCAGCGTACCGGCCAGCGAGCAGGCCTCATGCGAGATGCCCTCCATCAAGCAGCCATCGCCGAGGAACACATAGGTATGGTGATCGACGATGGTGTGCCCGGGCTTGTTGAAGCGGCCGGCCAGCATCTGCTCGGCGATGGCCATGCCTACGGCGTTGGTGATGCCCTGGCCCAGCGGACCGGTGGTGGTTTCCACGCCCGGCGCATAGCCGTATTCCGGGTGGCCCGGGGTTTTCGAATGCAGCTGGCGGAAGTTCTTCAGTTCACTCATCGGCAGGTCGTAGCCGGTCAGGTGCAACAGCGAGTAGATCAGCATCGAGCCGTGGCCATTGGACAGCACGAAGCGGTCGCGATCGGCCCATTTCGGGTTGGCCGGGTTATGCTTCATGTAATCGTTCCACAGCACCTCGGCGATATCGGCCATACCCATCGGGGCGCCCGGGTGGCCCGAATTGGCCTTCTGTACCGCATCCATCGATAAGGCGCGGATGGCGTTGGCCAAATATCTGCGATTGTTCTTGGTCATCGATCAATACCCCTTCAATACAGTTTTAATAGTTAGACGTGAACCGTGGTCTGGACGCGGCGGATATTGGCCACGCCACCGTCGAGCACGACAGTATCGGTGGTCATGAACTTGCCGCCGGCATCGTTGCCGACCTTGACGTGCTGGACATAGGCGCCGCTGGTCAGGCCGGTAGCGATGAACAGCACGTCATCACTTGTCACCAACTCATCTCGGGCCAGTACGCGCGTCGTATCGATACCTTCCTTCTTGCAGGCCTCGATCTCGAAATCCTTCTGGGGTGCCATGCGGCCGAACATCTCGGAGCCCATGGCGCGTGCAGCACAAGCGGTGACGATGCCCTCGGGTGTGCCACCGATGCCGAACAGGGCATCGCATCCCATGTTTAGAATCGCCTGAATCGCACCGTTGACGTCGCCATCCGAGGCCAGGCGCACCTTGGCACCGCAACTGTAGATCTCCTGCAGCAGGTCCTTGTGCCGCGGCTTTTCCAGAACGAAGACCTTGATGTCGCGAATGTCCTTGCCCAAGGCACGGGCCAGCTGCTGCAGGCGCTCGGCAGTGGGAGCCTCGGCGTCGATCTTGCCACGTGCGGCCTTGGGATAGACCTGCTTGTCCATATAGAAACAGGAGCCCGGGCGGTACATCGCACCCTCGGGAGCGGCGGCCAGAGTCACGATGGAGCCCGGCATATCCTTGGCAAACAGGTTGGTGCCCTCGATGGGGTCGACGGCGATGTCGATGCCGATACCCTCGCCGGTGCCGACGACCTCACCGTCGTACAGGGCCGGAGCCTCGTCCTTGGCGCCCTCACCGATGACGATCATGCCGCGCATGTGCACGTGGTTGATGCGCTCACGCATGGCGTCCACGGCCAGACCATCGCCCTCGTCCTTTTTCCCTGAGCCCACGAACGGGGCGCAGGCGCGGGCGGCAGCCTCGCAGACTTCGACGAGGTCAATCTTCAGATCAGCAACACTGGCCATGTAAACTCTCCCCCAAAATGCTCCCCGAATTGCTCCCAGCGGGGCCGGGAATACTAGCGGATGGCAGGTTGAAAAGCGAGCGTATAGTAACCGGAAAGTTTTTGGGCTTAGTCGTTGTCTAGCATGGCCAGCAAGGTGTCATGAACCTCCGGATTGGCGCCGGCGACGATGGACGAAACCAACCGGCTGGCATCGGAGGGGTGGTAGCCGTTGAAATCACTGACGATACCGCCGGCCTCCTCGACGAGCAGGTAGCCGGCCGCGTAGTCCCACAGTTTTTCGCTGCCATGGATGATGAACTGGCCTCGTCCTGCTGCCAGCCAGCCCCATTCCAGGGCGCAACTGCCGATGTTGCGCTGGCTGCGGTAACGCTTATTGCCGGCAAGCAGCCCACGCAGTTGCTCGGGCAAGCGCTTGAAATCGATAAAGCCGATGCTTTGCCGGAGCACCTGCGTGGTCGATGTGTGGATGAGCGAACCGTTCAGCCAAGCACCACCGCCCTTGATGGCATGGAAGCTCTCGTCCCGTACCGGGTCGTGAATACAGGCCAGGACCGTCCGCCCATGCTCGATCAGAGCCACGGATGAGGCGAAGCAGGGGAATGCGGCCGTGAAATTGCTGGTGCCGTCCAGCGGATCGACGCACCAGAACCGGCCGTCCTGCTGCAGACAGGCATTCTGTTCGTCTTCCGTCATTTCCTCACCGAGAAAACGGACCTCCGGAGCCAGCGCCTGCAGACGATCGCGAATGAAGGCCTGGCAGTGAAGGTCGGTTTCGGTGACGACGGAGCCGTCGGATTTGGTGACTGTCGTTCCTTCCTGCTCATGGAAAGCAGGGAGAAGGATGCGTTGTCCCGCTTCGCGCAACAGCTCGATGACAGCCTCGCAGTATCTGGTTTCCCGGCGCAAATTCATCCCCCCCCTTTTATGTGTAAGGCGTGCTAGGCTAAGGCACGCAATTTCAGAACCTTACAGGGAGGTGGTACGTGCTCAAAGGGAAGATGGTCATTGGACAATCCGGCGGGCCGACGGTGGTGATCAACCAGTCACTGGTCGGCGCGGTCTTGGCGGCGAGAAAAAGAGCGGAGATCACCGGCATCCTCGGGGCGTGTCACGGCATCGCCGGCATCATGAACGAGGATTTTGTCGATCTGACCACGCAGTCAAAAGGGCAGTTGGAGCGTGTGGCCAACACGCCGGCCGCGGCTCTGGGCTCGGTACGCCTGAAGCCCGGCAAGGCCGAATGCGAGAAGGTTTTCTCGGTATTCCGCAAGTACGATGTGCGCTACTTCTTCTACATCGGGGGCAACGATTCGGCCGAGACCGCCAGCATCATCGCCGACATGGCCAAGTCGTCGCAGTACGATTTCTGCACCGTGCATATTCCGAAGACCATCGACAACGACCTGAAGGTTACCGATCACTGTCCGGGATTCGCCTCGGCGGCACGCTTCGTGGCCCTGGCCTTCATGGGCGACGATCGTGACAACCGCGCCCTGGCCGGCGTAAAAATCAATGTGGTCATGGGGCGTAACGCCGGTTTCCTCACCGCTGCCTCGGCCCTGGCCAGGCAGGACGACGACGACGGGCCACACCTGATCTATCTGCCGGAGCGTCCGTTCGACCGCGAGAAGTTCAAGGCGGACGTGAAGAAGATATACGGGAAACTCGGCCGCTGCGTGATCGCGGTGTCCGAGGGTGTGGCCGATGCCGACGGGCAGCCGATCGTCAGCACCGGTGAAAAGGATTCGCACGGAAATGTGCAGCTCTCGGGCACCGGGGCACTCGGCGATACGCTGGCAGCGCTGGTCAAGGAGGCCTTTGCCGGAGAGAAGGTGCGCGTGCGCGCCGATACCTTCGGCTATCTGCAACGGAGCTTCCCCACCATCGTCTCCGAGGTGGATGCCGAGGAGGCACGCATGGTCGGCAAATTCGCGGTCAGGCATGCCGTCAAAAGCAGGGACAACGGCTCGGTGGCCATCCGGCGGTTGAAGGACAAACCCTATGAAAGTACCTGTTTCATCACACCGCTTCACTCGGTGGCGCGCGAGGCCACGCATATGAAGGATGCGTTCATCAATGCCGCCGGTAACGACATCACCAAGGCCTGGCTGGACTATGTGCGCCCTCTGGTCGGCAAACTGCCGAAGATGGGCCGTTTATGATCTGATTTCGCGCGTTCGCCTGATTTGACAATGCACATGCCGGCATCTATATCCCTGTCTCCTTCATGTTCTGGGGTCCGAGCATATTGCTCCCCCAAAGGAGGGTATGATGAAACAGCTGAAGGTATATCTGTTTGTTTGTTCCATGTTTTTGCTGGTTCCCGTCTGCACCGCGCCGGCCATGGCCCAGGATATGGACACCCATGATGGCGTGATCACGATCCTGTCTCCCAAGAACGGTGCCGTGCTGCACAGCGGTTCGAACATCAAGCTGAGCTACAATGTGCATCTGAGCCCGAGCGGCAATCACCTGCACATCTATGTCGATGACCACGACCCGATCATTGATCGTGATGTCAGCAATTGCCCCTGCAGCATGACGCTGCCGCATCTTTCGCCGGGCAAGCATCGGGTGGCGGTGAAGGAGGCCATGGTCAACCATGTACTGACCGGTGTGCAGGCCATGGTGATGTTTACCGTCAAATAGACGCACTATTGTGAGTTCCGCCAACCTGCAAAACCTGATCTATGCCCTGATCCAGGTCGTCCATAATTTTGGCGCCGTATTCGTGATCGGGTTGTCCGTCTACGGTATTGGCTGGTTGCGCCGGGAATTGCCGATACAGCGGCGGCTGGCCATGTGGCTGGCCGTCGCCTGGGCAGTCCAGGTGGCCGGCGGTGTCGCTTTCGGGGCGACGAGCTATTTCTTCTATGGGCATTTTCCGGACATTCACGGCATTGCGGTCGATGCCCTGTCCGTCAAGATTGCCTGTGCCTCGGGCGGCTTGCTGATCTCGATCCTCTATTTCGAACTCGGCCCCAGGGGATGGTTCCGCAACTCCATCCCCGTCTGGGTGTTGTCGCTGGTGCTCGGCTGCACCGCCCTGACCGCTGCCGCCTTTCTACGCTGGTTTTCCTGAAACAGATGTGATCACGGCCTGGCTGGATGAAATCCCGGCCAGACTGTACCATGGCGCATCCTGCTGTGCCGATGTCGTCAGCAGGACCGGGACGGCCATGTGCCGAGGCTACCCATCCGGCAAATGGGAGCTGACTTGATCTGGGGGATCAAAGAACAAGCGGGGGGGAGGGATCATGAACTCATCGAGTTCAGATGTGTTTTTTTTGACCATGGGTGCGGCCATGGTGTTGGCTATGCATGCCGGATTTGCCTTTCTGGAGGCGGGTACGGTACGCAAGAAGAACCAGGTCAATGCCCTGGTCAGGGTGCTGACCGACTTTGGTTTCGCCACTGTGGCCTATTTCTTTATCGGATTCACCGTGGCCTACGGCGTGGACTTTTTTGCCCCGGTCGCCAAGCTGAATGTGCTGAAAGGCGGCAGTCACGGCTACGAGCTGGTGCACTTCTTCTTTCTGCTGACCTTTGCCGCGGCCGTGCCGGCGATCATCTCCGGCGGCATAACCGAGCGCATCCGTTTCTGGCCGAATGTACTGGCGACCACCATTCTGGTGGGTTTGATCTATCCGTTTTACGAAGGCTTGGCATGGAACGGTAATTTTGGGTTCCAGCACTGGCTGAAAGGTGAGTTCGGCGCTCCCTTCCATGATTTCGCCGGTTCGGTGGTCGTGCACGCCATGGGCGGATTCCTGGCGCTCGGGGCCGTCGTC
>Ga0307440_1000015_pt1 | contig 66520 bp, 58 predicted proteins | sample SalMarWE160410MG_FD_202150 | JGI IMG/M metagenome (GOLD analysis project Ga0307440, IMG submission 202150) | Salt marsh sediment microbial communities from the Plum Island Ecosystem LTER, Massachusetts, United States - WE1604-10 | ecosystem: Environmental > Aquatic > Marine > Intertidal zone >...
TCTTGAAGGCAGCGGTCACACCACCGGCATACTCGTCCATGATCTTCTGAAGCCTGAACATGAACTGCCTGGGCATGATATAGTTGGTGTTGACCTCCGGCTCCGTGGTCTCGTTGCAATGGGCCGCGAACAGGTCCAGAGGGGCCAGGATCTTGGCCTTCAGTTCTTCCACCTTTGCCATATCAACAGCAGGATCGGCACCCTTCTCAACGATGTACTTGATGGCCGCCTTTCCGGTAATACGACCTTCCGCATGGGATCCGGAGGAGAACTTGTGGCTCGATGCACCACTGGCATCACCGGCCGCGAAAAGACCTTCTACGGTTGTCATGTTGGCGTATCCCCATTTGTAAGGCGTGTCCATATCCTCGGGACCGCTCACCCAGGCGCCGGATGCACCGGAATGGGAGCCGATAAAGTAAGGCTCGCACGCGGCGATCTCAGAGTGTTTTTCTTCGGGTTTGACATTCATGGAGGCCCAGAGGATAGCCTGGGAGATGGTCATATCCAGGAAGTCTTCCCATGCTTCGCTCTCCAGTTCCTTCATTTTCTTCTTGAAGGCCTTTGGGTCCTCCTTGTATTGATCGGCGATCTTGTTGATGGCCTCACTGGTCTCCATGTAGAGGGGGCCGAAACCGGCGTCCAGATCCAGCATACCGAGATAATTTCTCAGATTGGCCGGGATCGGCTTGGCCAGGCCATAGGGCGCCCAGTTCTGGAGTTCGTCTTTCCTGACCGTCATGTACTCGCCGCCTCCGGCGCTTATGGCCCTGGACTTGAAAAGAAGGAACCATGCACCCACCGGGCCATACCCGTCCTTGAAACGTATCGGGATAAACCGGACTTCCTGGCACGTCATCTCCGCACCGGCCTTCAGGGTAAAATAGGCGCTGGAGCCGCTGTTGAAGGGCGGATACCAGGAGCGGCCGAAGCCCTCACCGATTGATCTTGGGCGGAACACGTGCACCGCACCACCCATGGTGCAGATCACGGCCTTGGCCTTGAATACGTAAAATTTATCTTCACGGGTGCTGAAACCCACAGCGCCCACCACCTTGTTGTTTTCCACCAGGGGTTCGGTGATAAAAATGCGCTCATAGACCTCGCCGCCGGCTTCAGCCAGGGCGTTTTTCGCGGCCTCTGCAATGATGATCTTGTAGGACTCACCATTGATCATGAGCTGCCAACGGCCCTCATGGACATACTTTCCCGCCTCGTCCTTCCAGATCTTGAGGCCCCATTTTTCAAACAGGTGCACGGAGGAGTCCACGTGACGGGCAATGTTGTACACCAGGTCCTCTCTCGAGATTCCCATGAGGTCCTGCCGGACATAACGCACATAGTCCTCAAGCGTATTATCGCCGTCCTTCACGCCCACGTACTGGTTGATGGCCGAAAGGCCCATGGCCACGGCACCGCTCCGGTCCAGGGCCGCCTTGTCCACGATGGCGACCTTCAGGCCGTTTTTCTTGGCCCAGTATGCTGCCTCAACGGCAGCGCCACATGCCGAAAATCCTCCACCAACGATCAGGAGGTCGGTTTTAACTTCTACAGTTTCAAAATTTGCCATAATTCAGATACCTCCTTAATTATTGTAGTGTCGGAACCGCATCGAGGCCCAGAGAAGCGGGCTCGGTTGCCAGGGCCTGATTATTGAGATCATCGTTGGTTGCAAAACCGCCCAACGGATCAGCAGATCCTTCCTCATTGGTCCTGATGGGGAATTTGAACCGTTTCAGGCTGCCGTCGCGAAACTTCACTGTCCACATAATATCCTGGGAACCTCTTAGCGGTGTTGCGCTCGCTCCCAAAGGAACGAAGTCGGCATAGCCGCGGACATCCATGGCCTGCTGCGGACAGATCTTGACGCAGCACATGCACTCCCAGCACATCATGGGATCCTGGTTGTAGGCCTTCATTTTTTCTTTGTCGAGGACCATCAGGTCGTTGGGACAGATGTACATGCAAGCGGTCTTGTCCTGCCCTTTGCAACCATCGCATTTTTCCGTTATAACATAACTTGGCATAATTCTACCTCCTGGATTGACATATTAAATAATTTCAATACACTGACATCTAAAAAAGTCTGATCCATACCTCCTTTCTGTGAATGTTCAGGGCTGCACCCTGATTATTTCTTCACATCTCCCGTTGCCGCACCGTGAAGTTTGATCTCCACCTTTTCTTCAAGATTCTGATAATAATCCTGAAGTATGGCGACGACCTCGGGCCGAGAGAATTCAGCCGGAAGCTCACCACCCTCGGAAAGGGTCTTGCGAACCATAGTCCCCGAGAGAAGCAGTCTGTCGTCTTTGCCATGGGGGCAGGTCCTCATGGAGGCCATGCCGCCGCATTTGTAACAATGGAATGTCCAGTCGATATTCAGATTCCTGCACTTCAGGCCGCCTTCGGGGATATCCTTGAAGATCTTCTGGGCATCAAAGGGACCATAATAATCACCCACGCCTGCATGATCCCGTCCGATAATCATATGGCTGCATCCATAGTTCTGGCGGAAGGTGGCATGCAGCAGGGCCTCCCTCGGGCCTGCATAACGCATTTCCATGGGGTAACCACCCTGGACCACCGTGCCCTTTACAAAGTAGTTGTCCACCAGGGCGCTGATGGCTTTCACGCGTGTATCGCCCGGAATGTCGCCGGCTTTCAGTTTGCCGACCAGCTGATGGATATAGACACCGTCCATGACCTCCACGGCTATCTTGGCAAGGAATTCATGGGAACGGTGCATGGGATTGCGGAGCTGAAGGGCTGCGATCCGCTCCCATCCAAGATCTTCGAAAATCTTCCTGGATTCCGAAGGCCACTGGTAAAGGCCCTTGAATTCTTCCGGGTAATAGCTCTCGCTCAGGACCTTTACAGGACCGGCCAGATTGTACTTGCCCTGGGCCATGACCTTTGCCACACCCGGATGTTCCAAATCGGTGGTTGTGTATACGGCCTTGCATTCGTAATCCTTATCGATGGTGTATTTTTCCGAAACCTTCATGGTCGCAATGATGGTGCCGGTCTCAACGTCGACCAGGGCTAGGTCATCGCCTGCCTTGACGTCTTCATCGTCTGTGGAAAGGGTGATGGGGATGGGCCAGAAAGTCCCGTCCGCCATGAGAAACTTGTCGCAGACGCCCTGCCAGTCGGCCTTGGTCATAAATCCGGTCAGGGGCGTGAAAGCGCCGATGCCCATCATGATGAGGTCCGATGTTTCCCTGGTTGTGACGGTGAGTTTCTTGAGGTTTTCTGCTTTTTCGGTTTCCGCCTTGAGTGCGTTACCTTCCAGCATCAGCGGCATCAACCTCTCTTCTTTTCCATGGGGTGGAATCAAATTCGACATACAAAACCCTCCTTTTTCCATTAGTATCAATATATTAAGGTTATTGAACGATCGTTAACCGGCCCGCCGAACACTTTTCCTTGTGCATTTTGGCACAAGACCTTTTATATACTATCTCTGCGGGCTGTCAAGCAAAAAGCATGAGGGATTTCAAGATTCCCCGGGAATCGGGCGTCACCTTTCAAACATCCCGGGAGAAACCTTGAAACCCTCAGAGTTTCCGGCATTCTTTCTTCCTACCAGTTCCAACCCCACTCTTTTTGACTTGCAGTTCAGGTGGCAGAAAACATACACTTGCCTTATCAGTATGTTCAGTTCTCTCAAAGGCCCGGGGGGCCGACCTGTTGGTTCTGGAATGCTTTTTCCCGGACGGCCCGGCTAGGCCCGGCCAACCGACGGCTTCGTAAGAAGAGATGCGCTCAGCAGTGCCTCTCGACAATAAACTGATTCAACTCAAGGAGGTTCCTTCGGGCCTCGGAATCCGGAAATTCGTCCAGACAGATGGCTGCCTCTCTTATATATTCGCGGGCTTCAAGAAGTATCTCGTCCAAGACACCATTCTCGCGCACCGTCTCAACCAAGGCAGCGTAATCTTCCACAGAAGGGTGATGGTCCTGGAAGAGATCCTGTAATCGTTTTTTTTCCTGACTCGCCATTCTTCCCAGGGTATATATGAGCGGCAGAGTGATCTTTCCCTCCCTGATATCGTTTCCCACCGGCTTTCCGAGTGTCTTTTGGCTGGCGGTGTAATCCAGTAAATCATCCACCAATTGAAAGGCCATTCCCATTCTGTGTCCGAATTTACGGAGAGACTGGACAGCACGATGATTCACACCTGCCATAATCCCCCCGCAGGCGCAGGCGGCGGATATCAGCACGGCGGTCTTGCCGGCAATGATATCCAGGTAGAGATCCCGGTCCATGTCCCAATTGTTTGTGTGAATCAATTCCAGGATCTGCCCTTCCGCCATCCGTGTTGTGGTGGCGGTAATCAATTTCATGAATGCGGGGTTGCCGGCTTCAACCGCCACGGAGAAGGATTTGGAGTAGAGGAAGTCGCCTTCCAGGACGGCTGCATGATTGCCCCAGAGCGAGTTGGCACTGGGCTTTCGCCGACGCAGGTCTGCGTTGTCCAGGACATCATCGTGCAGCAGAGAAGCTGTGTGGATATATTCGAAGATAGTGGAAAGCCTGTAAAGATTGTCGGCCCTGTAGTCGCAGAGAAAACAAGACAGGACAAAGAGCAGGGGACGAAGTCTTTTCCCCCCCCCTAGCAGGGTATGGTCACCGATCTTTTTCGCAAGGGATATCCTTGAGTTGAGGACATCTTTCAACTCATCATTTATCCTATGGAAATACTGCTCATACTTGCTCAATAAGGTTTGGTTGTCATTCATGTTTTCCAGTTTCTCGAGTTGCTCTTGATTTGTCGCTTTCAAAGGCTTCCTTCAGGTTCTTAACTGCTGGCTCGCAATCCGCTTTACATTAAAAGACCATGCTCGACACTTGTAAAAAAAATCTAGACAATTTCCCCCACCAGGTCATAGGCATAAGCCTTCGTTATCCTGACCGGCATGATCTCCCCGGCGACCCCGGTGCCTTTGTTGATCAAGACGCACCCGTCCACATCCGGGGCCATGGAGGCCGTCCTGCCGGCGAGCAGGAGGGAGGTCTCGCGGCTCTCGCCTTCAATGAGCACGGGAACCGTCCGATTTATCATTTCCTGATTCAGGGTCTTGGAGATACCGGCCTGGCAAGTCATAATTCTTGACATCCGTTCCTTCGCCACTGTCTGTTTAACACGCGGCTTCAGTCTGTAGGCGGGAGACCCTCTTTCAGGGCTGAAAACAAAGGCCCCCAGATGTTCAAACCGGGCTTCTTCCACAAACGCAAGAAGTTCCTGGAAGATCGCCTCACTTTCACCCGGAAAGCCCACCATAAGCGTCGTCCTCAGGTGAATTCTGCGGTTACCGGAACGAATCCGCCTAACCAGTTCCAGGTGTGTCTGGCCCTCCGGTCGGCGCCTCATAGCCTCCAGAATACCGAGATTAATGTGCTGCAACGGCAGATCAAGATACGGGCAGATTCTTTCTTCGGAATCCATCAATGCCAGAAGACGATCGGAAATCCGGTCGGGATGGCAGTACATGAGACGGATCCATTCGAGCCCTCTAATACCGACCAGTCGCTCCAGAAGGTCTTCCAGAGACCCTTTCGGCTCCAGATCTCTGCCGTAGGATGTGGTGTCCTGGGCCACCAGGTTAATCTCTCTTACGCCCTCGGCAACCATTTCTTCCGCTTCCCGAAGCAGGGAATCAGGCGTACGGCTCCGAAAGGGCCCCCTGAGGTGGGGAATGATACAGTAGGAACAACCGTGAGAACACCCTTCTGCTATTTTGAGGTAGGCCGTATAGAACGGGGTTGTTCTGGCTCTTGGAGCAGCGTGGTCGGCCAGGGATGTGGGGCGACTCAAATGAAACCGAGACAAGGCAGCCGGGAAACCGTTTCCCAGGATTTCCACCACCCGGCCGATCTCGCCTGTCCCCAACCACGCATCTACCTCAGGGATCTCTTTTTCCAGTTTGTAACCATACCTCTGGACCAGACACCCGGCCACGACGAGCCTCTTCAAAGAACCCTTTTCTTTCAATCTTGCCGTCTCAAGAATCGTATCTACAGCCTCTTCAACGGCAGATTGAATAAACCCGCAGGTATTGATCAACGCCACATCGGCTTCTTCGGGATCACGGGCCAATGCATAACCGGCGCTCTTCAGCGAGCCCAGCATGTGCTCACTGTCCACCAGGTTCTTTGCGCACCCGAGGCTGATTAGGAATATCTTCTCTCGTTTCACATTCATATCCTATTTTCCCGGATTTTTCTGCACCATTCGCTGCTTACCTTTTTAGAAATAGGCGCCATAAAGGTGCTCCAGGCCGAAAGGCACCGACACAATCTTTGAAGACTTCGTTAGAAATCATCATCGTGCCCATGGACGGACTTTGGGGGGTGACATCAATCGTTAGGACCCTTTCGATGTCTTCCCCTAAGCCTTACGCCCTGCGCCTTGCGCATTTAGGATTCTTTCTGATTGCTTCTGTCCAGACGGGTCAATAACGTGAGGGCAAATTGCTTCATGAATTGCAGCTGAATGGTCTTGGAAGATCGATCCAGCAGAGTGGCGCTGATCCTCATCATGATGCAATCCGAGGCGGCCACCACTGTTGCGGCTCGCGTCTGGCCACCCAGGTAAGACATCTCGCCAAAACACTCACCCCTGGTTATCTCAGCAATAAAACGACCATTCTTTTTCACGGCTGCCCGGCCGCTGAGTATGATGAAAAAGGCGTCGTCGATGTCTCCTTCACTGACCACTACTTTTCCTTTTCTGATCTTGACGAGATTGCTGGTCATCAATATCTCTTTGACCTGATCCCTTGTAAAATGCTCAAAAAAAGGCACATGGTGAACATAATCCACCACGTCTTCCACCTTGGATTTCTTGATTGTGCCTTTGAGTCCCCGCAAGGCCACCCTGAGGTCATAGGCAAAATCCATGCACGTCTGATAACGTTCCCCCGGGTCCTTGGAAAGGGCCTTATGGATGATCTTATCAAAGATTTCAGGAAGTTCCCTTCGAATACTGGATGGTGGAGCCGGATATTCATGGGTGATCTTGTACAGGATGGAAAAGTAGTTGTCACCGGGGAAGGCCCTTTCCCCTGTCAAGAGTTCATACATCACGCAACCCAGCGAAAAAATATCACTTTTGTCCTCGATCGGCTCTTCTTTGACCTGTTCTGGAGACATGTAACTTGGGGATCCGACAATTCCCCTCTGGAAAGGCACATCCGTTTCAATACAGGCAATCCCGAAGTCGGCGATCTTGATGGCCCCGGCACGGTCCAGCATGATGTTGGAGGGTTTGATGTCCCGGTGAATCACGCCGCGTTTATGGGCATAATCGAGTGCCCTGCAGGCGGCAAAAGTATTTTCCACGATCTTGCTTACAGGAAGGAGATTCTCCTTTCGACAATATTTGACGAGAGTTGGCCCGTCTACGTATTCCATGGCTATGTAGCAGAATTCTCCAAACAAACCGGCGTCGTATATGGCGACGATGTTGGGTTGCATGAGCCGTCCGGCGGATTGGGCCTCGATAAAGAACCGCTCCCTGTATCTCTCCGCCTTGTAACCTTCCAGATCCGGTGACGGACTGGAGATCTTGATGGCCACATCCCTCTGGATATAGGGGTCTTTCCCCAGGTAGACCATGCCCATGCTGCCCTGACCAAGCTTATCCACGATCTCGTAGCGCCCAACGCGTCTCACGCCGGAGAGCTCAGCAACGAAGGCATCATCCAACCTGCGCACATCCCTGTTCACCCCGAAAAACCTGGCCTTGAGCCAGCTGGTCAGGCCGTGCTTCCGTTCAGTTGGGTCACCTTTTTTCTCTTCTTCTTCCATGAAGGTAATGCTTCACCTTTCTACAACGATTCCATCAAACATACATGTCCTGATCAAAGCAACCGGGCCTGCTCAAGAAGCTTCGCAACGTCCAGCCTGTTTACGGCATCCGTAAGCAATCCTCCTATGGCCTGGTCGGCTCCCTTGGTGCCCACAATTTTGTATTGCTCGGTCTCACCACTGATGTCCTGAGTGGCCAATACCCTGCCATCCTTTATCAGCCTGGCCTCATACCGCATTTTGGCCACCCAGTCCCTTTTGGCAAAACCGAGTGTAAATTTCTGGAGCACGATTTTCAACTCGGGCTTCCCGGTTTCCGCCGTGTGAAGGACCTTCAGACCCATGTTTTCAAACCTGCGATTGAACGCGTCTTTGATCATGTCAGTCAATTCATAAGGGCCGAGTCTGAAACCCGCCTCCTTGTATCTGGCGATACTGTAAATGATGTTTCCGGGGAAATGTTTGAATTCATTTCTGGCCCCCTCCTTGAGTATGTCCTTGGACCCTCTTGCATCATCCAGGGAAAAAAATACCTCATGGCCTCCCAGTTGATTCGAACTGGGCGGGAGCCTGTAAAGGGCCTTCAATTCCGGTACAGTTGCACACGAAACCATCAAAAAGGCCAGCATGGAAATCCCTACCAGAAATCCAAAGACGCGATTTCTACTTTTCATGATCCCTTCCTCCCTATCAGAGTTACTTTCGGCAGATCTTCTCGCGGTTGATCATTGGCAGTTCCTTCTTCAGACGCATGACTTCCGGTTCGTCTTCCAACCAGTGCCGCAGGTTGCCCAGAAGACTTGCCGCATAAGGACTGCTGCTCCCGTCGTTCAGACGATAATTGACCCAAAGGCCATCCTTTTCATAATTCACCAGACCGGCCTCTTCCAGAATTTTCAGGTGTTTTGAAACCGTTGGCTGTGCCACTCCCAGGGCGGCCTGCATCTCGCAGACACACATGGTCTTGTGCTGTAGCATCTTGACGATTTTGACCCTGTTGGGATCCGACAGGGCTTTAGTAACCTTGATGAACCGTTTCATAAGCAATCAACCTCATTGTAATAGCCAAACCCGGGCCAGGTGCTTTTTGAGTATATCCCTTCACGGAAACATCTTGTATTCGCGGTATCCTGTCAAGGGAAATTTCCAGGATGAATTCACCGGCACCCCTGTATCGAGGGAAGGCCATATATAAGAGGCCCGTGTTCATGGGCTTTCTTCCCATCTGGTCTACGGGAGATCAGGAGGGCTGAACACTGCATTCTACGATGAGAAAGGCCCGGCGCATGAATCGCACAAGCTGTCCTTTTTTCTCACAGGACATGAGGTTTCTTGTGATATGGAAGCCTGGGTCCTGATCACCCGGCGTATGGAGGCCTGGCTGGCGCCTGAAATGCGCCTGAAAATCCCCACACCGACAGCAATTCCAATGAAAAGGCCCACGGCAATGGCGATAATCCCGGCAGCCGCGCCAGTGGAGAAGCCGTCGGTCAATCCATAGGCTGCAATAATCCCCAGGATGAGGCCGATGGCGGGAAAACCGGTCAGGGCGAGTACATTCTTTATCAATGCACCGGTCTCTCGGTGGATCAGGACCTGGTCCCCCACATGGGCCCCCGGCTCGTTCTCCGCCGCGATCGTTACGGCGGAACTGTCCGTGGTACAGTGACAGACCTTGTTGCTCACTTCTTCAGAGACCCCCGGTATACCGGCGCTCCCCGGCCGGATAACCACTTCGGCCTCCCCGTTTTCTTTCAAGGCGGCCACGATCCCTTCATATTCAGCCATTTTTCTCACCTCTCCCTTCCAAGGAAGTCGCTTTATTAAACGCGCCTAAAGAAGCGAATCTGAGAATCTTTTTCATGTGCTTTCTCACAGTGCACTTGGCAACTCACTGTTACATGGACGCCTATTTGGGGTTTACTACTCCAGAGCTATACACGCTTCTATAATGTGGGGACAAACCCCAAATCGGCGTCCATCCCCTCCGGAGTGGTTAGGAAGCGTCTGGAAAAGATTGTCAGGTTCGGTTCTACTTCGTTGCTCATAGGCTGTCGGTTGCGGCATAAACCAGCTTCCAACGAAGTCGTCTCATTCATCGGAACTCATGAGGAGAGACTGAGGGTCTTTTATCATCAACAACCCTCATCGTGATGCCGATCCCTTTTTCGGCCGATATAGAACAAAAAAATCCCTGTGAGTACCATGAGGCTCGACAGGATCTGTCCCATCGTAAATGGTCCTATGATGAATCCGAGCTGGGGGTCCGGCTGTCTGAAATACTCAATGAAAAATCGAAACACGCCGTATCCCACCAGAAAAGTACCTATCAAGAAACCTCTTGGATGCTGCTTTCGGCTCACCCAGAAGACGATCACAAAGAGCACCAACCCCTCGAAAAATGCCTCGTAAAGCTGTGAGGGGTGCCTCGGAATGTTGCCGCCCTCCGGAAAGATCATCCCCCAGGGAAGTTTGGTCGGCCTCCCGTAGAGTTCCCCGTTTATAAAATTGCCGATTCTGCCGAAAAAGAGCCCCAGGGGCGCTGCCACAGCCCCCAGGTCCGCGAGCATCAGGAGCGACAGATGTTTCTTGCGGGCGTAGATCCACCCTGCCAGGGCCGCCCCTGCCAGCCCGCCGTGAAACGACATGCCGCCTTCCCAGACCGCCAGGACCTTCAAGGGTTGGTGAAAATAGTAGGGAAAATTGTAGATAAGACAGTATCCCAGACGTGCACCCACAACCACGCCGGCGATACAAAAGGATAGGAGGTCACCCACCTCCTCCCTGGTGATAGGGTAACGTTCGTCCCGGGAGGTCCTGACAAGAATGAAATAGCCCAGCGTAAAGGCTATCACGTACATCAGGCCATACCACCGCACCTGTATGGGGCCCAGGTGGATGAGAACCGGATCGATATGCGGATATTTCATAGAAAAACGCCTTCCTGAAAAAAAATGAACCTCTTTTGTTCTGCTGTAGAATTGATGGCTTTGTAAAAAGTCATCATCGTGCCCGTGAACGGGCACGCAAATCAATGGGGTGCATCGCAACCCTTTGATTTGTAAGAAAACCGAAAATCACACTTTTTGGTTTTCGTCAGTAAAATGTCCACGGACGGACTTTTTACGATTCCATCAGAATTAGTATAATCCCTTTTCTCCCCGACCGCAATCTTTCCCATCCATTTTTCACCGTATGGAACCCGGCCTGCCGTGGTTTCCAAGCCTGTCTTTCTAAGGAGGCAGGGTCATTGAAACCACCAGCTGGACGGGCCGTTGTGTCCATAGCATACATTCCATAGGCCTCTTTGTTGACCCGCCCAAAGGCTAGACGCCGGATAAAATTATGCTGATTGATTCAATGATTTATCATTAGATATTTGCATAACAGTTTGAATTTTTGTGATTTTCAATATTTGATGACTTTATAAAAAGTCATCATCGTGCCCATGGACGGACTTCCAACGAAGTCGTCTCATCCGCCGGAGTCAAGGAGCAGGGCGTGAGACTCTTTTTCAGACCCTTTCTCATAGCGCACTTGGTAGCAAACACCGACATGGACGACTATTTGGGGTTTACACCTCCCAAGCCCCACGTGCCTCTATGACGTACCGCTGAGCCCCAAATCGGCGTCCATCCCCTCCGAAGTCTTTAGAAAAGGTCTGAAAAAGAGTGTCAGGTTCGGCTCCTCTTCGTACCTCATAGGCTGCCACTCGCGGCATAAACCAGCTTTTTACGATTTCATCAATATTTGATCCCACTGTGCCATGGCAGATGATGCGGGCTTCATTCTCTATCTTGTTTCCATCGATAAACGGCCTTTTCCTGCAATCCCCCACCTGAAGCGGGACAGCTCAGCGTCAATCCGCGGGATTTCAGCCTTGCACGCACCCGGTACAGCATCGGTGCAGATACCACGGTGAGCCAAAGACGCGACAAACCACCCACCCGAAACCTTTCTATTTTGGCTTGACACATGAAAAGATTATCCTATATACTTTAGTTTAGTTATACATTTTGTTGTTTAGACACTCTTTCTTCCTGGGTGTTATGGGGAAGGCTGCTCACGTTCTTTCGTCCTGTTCGCGATTGGCTCTCAACCATTGTAAACTTACCTGTACCTGCAATTTATCAGAACCTAGAAAGGAGACGAAGGCCATGGACTTCTTTTCATTTGTCGAGGGACCATTGCTATGGATCGCGTTCCTGACATTTATAATCGGTAGCCTGTTAAGGGCACTGCTGATCTTGTCCCTCTCCAGAAAAAGAGACAAGATCATATACAAGCATTTCAGCTGGAAATATGTTCTGGCAACCTTTGCACGGTGGCTGCTCCCTCTCAATAAAGATGTGGCCAAGAATCCTGTATTCACGATATTGGGATATATCTTCCACATTTGCCTCCTGGCTGTTCCCATCTTCTTTTCAGGGCATATAAGCCTTTGGGAAGAATCAAGGTTTGAGTGGACTTGGACATCAATGCCTGACGGATTGAGCGATTGGATGACGCTTATTCTCCTGGCCATTGCCCTCTTTTTCCTGTTAAGGCGTATCTTTTCTGCTGACATCCGCCTGATTTCAACCTTTTCAGACTACTTCCTGATCGTGATCATTGCACTTCCATTTCTTACAGGCTATTTTCTCACCCATGGCACACTGGATCCTATTGCTTTCTTTTCTGAAAACATACAATTGATCCACATGCTTTCGGCTGAGCTGATGCTTGTTTTGATTCCTTTCACCAAACTTTCACATTTCATTCTCTTTTTCTTTTCCAGAGGTGCAACCGGCATTGAATTCGGTCGCAGGGGCTATTCCATGTGACCCGCTACCGCTGTTTGACTTAAAGGAGATCTATCATGAACGGACAGGTTGATTCCAAGAAAATTATGGATTTTCTTAAGCCAAAAATGGGCGCCAGGTTTAAGACCTGGCTCAACATATGTGCCCATTGCGGCCTGTGCGCGAACACTTGCCACTATTACAACGCGAACGACAACGATCCAAAAATGATCCCGTCCTATAAGGTGAGGTTTCTGAAGGACATTCTCAAAAGAAAAGGGCGAGTGGACAAGGATTACCTCGAGCATGTGTACAAAACAGTGTACCATGAATGCAACATGTGCAGGCGCTGCACCATGTATTGTCCTTTCGGCATAGATATTGCGCTGATGATATCTCTCTTGAGGGCGCTCTTGTTTTCACAAGGCATGGCCCCTAAAGGCCTCCTTAAGCCGATTGAGAACTACAAGGAATTTGGCAACCAGATGGCCGTCACCAAGGAAGACTGGGTGGACACCATCGAATGGTGCGAGGAGGAAATGGCCGAGGAGGTGCTGGGACTTAAGATTCCCATAGACAAAAAGGGTGCCAAAATCATGTACACGGTAAATGCCCGTGAGCCCATGTTCTATCCCCAGGATATCATGGAGGTAGCCAAGATCTTTCACCTGGCGGGAGAGGACTGGACTGTTCCCAGCGAAAAGGGTTGGGATGATACGAATCTCGCCATGTTCTGCGGCGATTCAAAAACTGCGGCGATGATTGTCGCGAACACCTTCAAGCGTGCCGAGGAGTTGGACGTAAAGCAAGTCGCCGTAACCGAATGAGGCCACGCATATCGTGCGCTTCGGTTCGAAGCGCCCAGCTGGCTGGGATACACACCCAAACAGGAAGTCATACACTCCGTGGAGCTTTTTCACGACTACATTCGAGACGGAAGGATAAAGCTCAAGGAGAGGCTAAAGGAACCCACTACCCTCCAGGACCCATGCAATATTGTTCGGAGCGGAGGGCTCGCTCAAAAGAATCGAAGGCTGGCGGAGCTTCTTTCAGATGATTTTCGGCCAATGGAATATCAGGGAAATTACAACTACTGCTGTGGCGGTGGAGGAGGCGCAATGCCCATGGGCGGCGAAATGAAAAAACACCGCCTCAAATCCGGGAAAATGAAGGCCGAGCAAATTCGCCATACAGGTGCAAAGATCGTCTTTGTTCCATGCCACAATTGCATCGACCAGATCCGTGACCTTTCCAAAGAATACGACCTGGGTATCAAGGCGATTCATTTCAAAGATGCCATAACCCAGCTCATGGAGATTCCGGATGAAATGATCCCCGACAATGATGAATCTTGATCGCGTGTTGAAGGGGAAGCATAATATGTGGTAAGAATAAGATAAAGAGAACGCTGAAAATCCAGAGTTTCGGATTCCGTGAGAAGAAACTGCACGGACGGACTGATTACGCTTTCACCATATGCATGGAGCTCCGGGGCAGGGATCTCTCACATGGTTCAAGATATTGCCAAAATAGAAGCAGCATTGAACAAAGGGAAGGATCTCTATAAGTCGCTTTTTGATCACGTCCCTTGCTATGTCACTGTCCAAGACAGGGAATTCAGGCTGATCCGCTACAACCTCGAGTTTGAGAAAAAATTTTCTCCCCAACCTGGCCAACATTGTTACACGGCCTATAAAGGCCGTTCTCAACGCTGTGAGATTTGCCCTGTGAAGAGGACCTTTGAAGATGGCGCCCCTCATAGCAGTGAAGAAGTCGGCATTGACAAAGACGGCAACCTGTCATCCTGGCTGGTCAAGACTTCTCCCATAAAGAATGATGCCGGAGAGATTATCGCAGCCATGGAAATGTGCCTTGACATCACGCATAAGAGGGAACTCGAAGAAGAAGTAAGAAAATCTGAAGAAAAATATCGTTTGATTTTTGATGGCATTCCCAATCCGGTTTTTGTCCTTGATATCGGCACGTTGACCATATTGGACTGCAATGAGAGCGTGCTTTTCGTGTACGGATTTAGTAAGAATGAGCTTATAGGGAAATCTTTTCTCTCGTTTTTTGATGCGGCTGATCGAATGTTTTACGACAGCGAGGTGAAATCATACAATATAGTGAACAGGGCAAAGCAGGTCCGGAAAGACGGGGAAAGCATCTATGTCAATATTCGCATTTCTTCATCTGTCTACTTGGGTATTGGAGTCCTGTTGGTCACCACCAGTGATATCACGAGCCGACTTATGGCAGAGCAGCAGCTGATACAGGCCGGCAAGATGGCCATGCTGGGAGAAATGGCGACAGGGGTGGCCCACGAGCTCAATCAACCGCTGACGGTTATCAAGACCGCCAGCAGCTTCCTCGGCAAGAAAGTGGAAAGGAGAGAGGCGATAGACGAGGAGACTCTAGGCGTCCTGGTAAAAGAGATAGAGTCTTATTCAGACAGGGCTTCCAAGATCATAAACCATATGCGCGAGTTTGGCCGGAAATCGGAAGTCAGAGGAGAGAAGGTCAATGTAAACGACCCTGTGAGGAAGGCCCTTGATTTTTTCGGACAGCAACTAAGACTCCGTGAAATAGAGTTAAGAACCGATCTGGAAGAAAATATTCCTTATATTTTTGCTGATTCAAACCGGCTTGAACAGGTATTCGTCAATATTCTAATCAATGCGAGGGATGCCATTGAGGAAAAAACGAGGACCAAAGACCATAGAATGAAAGACAAAAAGATATTCCTCAAGACCTTCTCAAAGGGGGACATCGTTTTCATTGAGATTGAAGATACCGGAACCGGCGTTGAAAGAGCTGCCGCGAACAAGATCTTTGAGCCTTTTTTTACAACCAAGGGCGTTGGAAAAGGAACCGGGTTGGGCCTCTCCATCAGTTACAGTATTATCAAGGATTTTGAAGGCTCCATAAGCATTGAAACAGAAGAGGGTGCCGGTTCAAAATTTATTATTCAGTTCCCGGTTCTGAAAGATTAGCGATGGCGAAAAGAATACTCCTGGTAGATGACGAAGAAGGAATTCGCAAGGTACTCGCAATTTCATTACGTGACAAAGGTTACGAAGTGTTCACTGCTGAAGGGGGGGACAGAGCGCTCGAAATCTTTGACAGGCATGAACCCTCGATTGTCCTGACAGACATAAAAATGCCCGGAATGGACGGAATTGAACTGCTTCAGAAGATAAAGTCCAGCAACCCGGAAACCGAGGTCATCATGATCACCGGACACGGTGATATGGAGCTTGCCATACAGAGCCTGAAATTTGATGCGACGGATTTTGTTACAAAGCCCATAAGAGATGAAGTGCTTGAAATTGCGCTGAAAAGGGCCTTTGAAAGAATAAACATGAGAAAACAGCTAAAGGCCTACACCGAAAATCTTGAAACACTTGTAAAGGAGAAAACAGAGCAGCTGCTGGCGGCCGAACGTCTTGCAGCAATCGGGCAGACGGTATCCGGGTTGGCTCATGCCATAAAAAACATTGCCGGGGCCTTGACGGGCGGATCGTTTGTCCTTGAGAAGGGGATCGACCTTGGAGACGAAAAGTATCTCCATGAAGGCTGGGAAATGCTCCGTTCCAATGTATCAAGAATCAAAGGTTTGGCCCTGGATTTGCTTAACCTCAGCAGAGAACGGGAACCTAATTATCAGCTCTGCGACCCCAACGAACCTTTGAGGCGCGTCTGGCAGCTCATGCACGAAACAGCGCGAAACAAAGAGATCTCTCTTGACCTCGAAACAGATGACCAGCTTCCAAAGGTCTGGATCGACCCCGATGGCATCCACCGTTGCATTATGAATTTGCTCACCAATTCAATGGACGCATGCCTGGATATGGACTGCACACAACCACACGGTCGCGTCGTCCTACGATCCCTGAGAGAGAACGGATGGGCCGTTCAATATGAGGCTATGGACAATGGCTGCGGTATGGACGATGAGACGAAGGGCAGTGTTTTCAATAAGTTTTTCAGCACGAAAGGGAGCAAAGGCACCGGCTTGGGCCTCATGATCACCCGGAAGATCGTTCAAGAACACGGGGGGGAGATCACATTCACGTCAGAAAAGGGAAAAGGGACCACATTTATCATAAGACTGCCGATCAAAAATTTGTCAGGTGATTTGGCCCAATAGAATCGGAAAAGGAAAAGGAGTCCACTATGATTGATTACAAGAACATACTTTTCTGTACAGACTTTTCAGAGGATGCCAACATCGCATTCGGCCATGCCCTGGATTTGGCCAAGAAATATGGAGCGAAACTCCATATTCTCCATGTTCCTCATTCTTCGTATGCCTATTGTCGACACATTGTTGATGAACATGTGCCCGAAGACTCCGAGGGGGGCGAGGCTTTCTATGGAGAGGAAGTGAAAAAAAAGGCCCAAGAGGTCCTTGAAGAAACCTACAGCGATAAACTCAAGGGTTTCGAAAATTATGTCCTTGCCGTAAAAGTCGGCTCTCCTGATGTGGAAATTATCAGGTATGCCAAGAAGAATGACATAGATGTTATTGTTATGGGGGCCTTGGGCAAATCCGAATTGGACAGGATTGAACATGGCAGCACCGTGGCAAATGTCAGCAAGTATGCCCATTGTCATGTCATTGCAATCCGAAACCCAGAAAAGCAATTTACATTACCCGGCGAGATGCGCTAAGGCTTTTCTTTCTGCATTGGAGGAAGCACGATGGCTAAAAAAGTCCTGGTAGTTGATGATGAAATGGATATGAGGATATTTGTCACGACACTCTTGGAAACAAACGGTTATAAGCCGCTGTCCGCTGTTGACGGTGAGGAAGGTCTTCTCATTGCCCGAAAGGAGAAACCCGTCCTTGTCATCCTTGATGTCATGATGCCAAAGGAGAGTGGCATCAACATGTACCGCCAATTGAGAAATGATCCTGAACTCAAGGAAGTGCCCGTTATCATGCTGTCCGCCTTATCCAAGAAGACATTTTTCCATTCCCAGAAAATGCTCGATAACTATAGGGAAGAACAGATCCCGGAACCCGATGCCTATATAGAAAAACCAGCCGAACCTGAGGAACTCCTTGAGGCAATCAGGACGTCCCTTGAATAGGGATTTAATGACTTTTCTACGCTGCCAGGCAGCAAAGGATGGAGTCTATGACTGCCCCCGGAAAAGAGGCATATGGTGGGATTCCGGAAGGCCGGACGCATTCCGGAGATAGAGATTTCTTGGGAGACATGGGCTATAGAAGCATCATCGATCTTCTCCCCTGCTACGTCTCCGTCCAGGACGTCAACCTGCGCATTCTTTTTGCAAACATGAGCTTCGAGAAAGACTTTGGTTCCGGAGTCGGGCGCATCTGCCACGAAGTGTATAAGGGAACTGTCGAGCGTTGTCCTTCCTGCCCTGTTCAGCGAACCTTTGAAGACAAGCGTGTCCATGTCAGTGAAGAAATGGTGCGGTTGTCAAACGGTGAACGTGCTGATCTGGCTGTCTATTCCGCTCCCATCCTGGATATTTTCGGTGATGTGAAAGCAGTAATAGAGCTATCCGGCAATATCACCAAGCTCAAAGAACCCCAGAGAGAACTTGCATTTCTGGGTCAATCCGTAGCTGTGCTCTCTCATGATATCAAGAACATCCTCGAAGGGCTTCAGGGAGGCGCTTATGTGGTAGATGAGGGCATCAAAGATGGTGACATGGAACTCGCCGGAAAAGGGTGGGAGGTTGTCAAGAGAAACATTGGCGACATAACCTCCGTCACGCGGAATATCCTTTATTCATCAAAGAAGCGCTTCCTCAAGCGTCAGAATATCCACCTGGGGACCTTAATTGGCGATGTGGCGGTCTTATTCAGCGAAAGGGCAAAGGCCATTGCGGCTGTCCTTGAGACAAAAACAAACCCTTCGCTTCTGATCACCCGACTGGATCCCTCGGGCATCCGCAGGATGCTGAACAATCTTTTGTGCAACGCCCTGGAAGCCTGTCAGGTTGATAAAAAGAAGCATTTCCACAAGGTAATGGTGCGGACTGATTTTTATGACAAGACGCATGTCATGATTGAAGTTGAAGATAATGGGATAGGAATGACCGATGCTACCCGCAAAAAGATATTCGAGGAATTCTATTCCACCAAGGGAGACAGTGGCACAGGCTTGGGTATGCTCGTGGTCAATAGAGTTGTGGAGGCCCATGGCGGCCGAATTGAACTGTTGACAGCACGAGGCAAAGGCACTACATTCAGGGTTATTTTGCCCCTGAGATAGGATGGTGGATATCGAGTCTGATATCAAGGGATTCGATTCCTTGCCATAATTTGGAGGAGAATATGGAAAAAAAGGGAAAGATAGTCCTGATTGACGATAACAAAGATTTGCTTTTCACTATGTCCACGTTTCTGAACCGGAATGGGTTCGAGACACTCACGGCCGAGGACGGTAAGGCCGGCCTGGAATTGGTGGAAAAGGAGCAACCTGATCTGGTCTTGCTCGATATCATGATGGAAACCCTTTTTTCCGGGTTTGAAGTGTGTAAGAGGCTCCGAACAAACCCGGCGCTCAAGGCTATCCCAATTATCGGAATATCCGGTATGGGGGATGAACTGGGGCTGAAGTTTGATGAGGAACGGGATGAAGAATATTTCAACCCGGATGTTTTCTTCGAGAAACCGGTGGACAGGGAAAAGCTTCTGGAAAAGATAGATGAACTGCTCAAAAAGTAAACCAAATTCGTTTATTGTGCATACATTAGCAAAAAAATGAAGATGCTTAAGAATGGGGAGTATACTATTGCCGATATCTCGTTGAAAGTCGGGCTTTCACAGAAAACTATCAGAGATTATGAGAAATGGGGCCTCATAAAGCCCAAACGTCATCCCATGACAAATAACAGGATATTTAGCGATTTCGAACTTGAACAAATACAGCAGATAGCCCGCCTCCTCCACGGCAAAGGATTCACCCTTTCCTGCCTTCGTACCCTCCTTCAAATGGCACCCTGTTGGAATATTTTCAACTGTGAACTGAAAAAGGAATGCCCTGCCTTTGAGTTCTACGACAATCCCTGTTACGAGATCAGAAGAGAAAAGGGAACGCTCTGCAGTGGACATTGTGAGCAATGTGCCGTGTATATCAATCGTGACACAAAGGGCGAAAAAGTCCTGCAACGTCCTGATCCGATCCCTGCGTAAGCCTCTGCATGCCGATTTTCCCATAGGATCATCGAACTTTATAGTCTGGAAAGGCCCCCCGAACCTTCTTCAACTAGGCTCATGGCCGTCTTGCCCGCGTGTCTTGCACCCCCAACATGGCTGTCTGTGTGAAAAGGACAGATAAGAATCCACGCCCGAAGGTGTGTGGGATGCTCCGGATCGACGTCAGGATGTCACCGTTCTTTCTCTGAAATGTTAGGTTTTATGGTTCACAGGTGACATGGCAGACGCCTGTGGGCGTGTCCACGGCATAAGGAAAATACCTTTTCTTGAACCACAGGGCCACATTGACCAGGCTGATGAGGACCGGCACCTCCACCAGGGGGCCGATGACTGCTGCAAAGGCCTGACCCGAGTCGATCCCGAAGACCGCCACCGCCACCGCGATGGCCAGCTCAAAATTGTTGGAAGCGGCCGTGAAGCTCAGGGTGGTGGATTGTTCGTAGGTGGCACCCACCTTCATGGACAGGTAAAAGGACACAAAGAACATGATGACGAAATAGATGCAGAGGGGTATGGCCACCCGGATCACGTCCAGGGGAAGCTGGACAATATACTCTCCTTTGAGGGAAAACATCACCAGGATTGTGAAAAGCAATGCGATGAGGGTAATGGGGCTGATCTTAGGGATGAACTTCTTTTCATACCATTCACGTCCCTTTGTCTTGAGCCCGATCAGCCGTGAAAGTGCGCCCGCGATAAAGGGAATCCCCAGGTAGATAAAGACACTCTCCGCGATCTGCCCGATGGAGATGTTCACCACCGCCCCTTTCAGTCCGAGCCACTGGGGTATCACGGTGATGAAGATATAGGCATAGACGGAAAAGAAAAGGACCTGGAAGACCGAGTTGAAGGCCACGAGCCCGGCACAGTACTCCGCGTCACCGGAGGCCAGATCATTCCACACCAGGACCATGGCGATACAGCGCGCCAGGCCGATCATGATGAGCCCCACCATGTATTCATGGTGTCCGGACAGGAAGGCGATTGCCAGGAGAAACATGAGGATGGGCCCGATGATCCAGTTCTGAACCAGGGAAAGGAAAAGGACCCTGTAATCCCGGAATACGTATCCCATCTCTTCGTACTTCACCTTTGCCAGCGGGGGATACATCATGAGGATCAGGCCGATGGCGATGGGGATGTTGGTGGTGCCCACCTGGAAGTAGTTGATGACGTTTCTGACGCCCGGAAAAAGGTATCCCCAGCCCACACCCACAAACATGGCCAGGAAGATCCACAGGGTCAGAAACCGGTCCAGAAATGAAAGACGCTTTATTGTTCCTCCTTCAGTCATCATCTTCCCCTTTATTCTTTTTCTCACACAAGGCTTCCCGTCCGAGGCTGAGGATTTCGGCCAATCGCACACTATCCTCTCTGACCGCCGCATTTCCCACAAGAGACTCACACACCCAGGAAACGGCTCCCCTTACTTCGTCCGGGGCCTCTTTGCCTGCAAGCCGATAGTACATCCACCGACCATCTTTCCGGCCTTCCACGATACCCGCCTGTCGAAGAACCGACATATGCTTGGAAACCGTGGAAGGTGCGAGGCCCAGGAGTTCGATGATCTGGCACACGCACAGTTCGCCATTCCGCAATGCGAGAATAATTCTTACCCTCTTTTCTTCCGCCAGGGCCTTTGTGATGTTCATAAACGTACGCATAATCTATTTCGGCGTTTCGCCATATGACGAATTATATGGCCAGTTCATTTTTTGTCAAGTATTTTGGTTCCGCTTGTCCTGTCCAGCCCTTGTTGCCCCGGCCCCGATGTGTATCCTCCAGGGCAAAGGGTTTTCGTTTCGGAATTCCGTTGTTGTATCGGCTTCGAACGTTCCGCGACAAACCGAAAACCGGATCGTCCGGTCACGCTCTATTCCGCCACCCCCATCCGGGCAACTATTTTTTCCACCTGCTTTTGCGGGAAAAAACCCACATGCCTGAACACCTCTTTCCCCGTTCCGTTGAAAAAAGCCTGTACGGGAATAGAATGGATCCCATAGCGCGCCGCCAGGATCTGCTCTTGTCTCACCTGCACAAAAATCACATTCAGCCTTTCCCGGTATTTCTTCCGGAGGTTCGTCAGGATCGGCTGCATCATATCGCAGGGCCTGCAGCCTGATGCCCCGAACTCCACCATGGTGGGTTTTCCCGAGTGGCGGGCGCGGTCAACGGAGTTATCCATCGCTGGGACATACTGTTTTTTGAGCCAGGCCGCGTCGATTCGAAGCAAGACCTCTCTCCCCATCCTTTCTATATATTCTGCGATCGCCCGCTGTTTTTTTTCGTTCAGGAGATAACCCTGCAGGGAATCCTTTACCTGGTCAAACGGCGCCCCGCCGATAGCATCTTTGTTTTGCTCATAGAATGTCCGAAGTTCACCCTCCGACACGGTTACTTTTTCAGCCTTTCCCTGGAGAAATGAGGTAATACGTTTGTCTGGAGCAATGTCTTTTCGCGTATCACCTTTCAATGCCTCGTTGAGTAGTAATTTACTCGTAATTTCCTGTTCAAGGACAAAGAGGAGGTTTTTCTCGAGCTGGGCCTTGAGACTACTTTCTGCATTTTGAACAATGCCCGTCAGATACACCTCACTTACCTTTAAATCTCCCGCAGTCAGCACAACGCCCGATTCCAGGGAAGCCAGTTGCGCATGCCGCAGGATACCCATGACAAGTCCGGGATAGGTTCCCTCCACTGTCGCATCGCCACGATCACCGGCGAATGACGCGGGCGGATTTCCTGGAAAACCCATCAGCACCGCTATACCTACAACAAACAAGAAAATATTCTTCACGCTGTTATGCCTCATACCTCTCTTGATTACCTCCATTCAATTCACCTTTTCACTCTTATCATTATCCCATTCTCAGTCCTGTTTTTCTCCCGGCCTGTGCCAAGTCCTCACCAGAACAGGATTTTCCTGAAAACATCATTTTCAGTCAGTGCTGTCCAAAATGCAGATTTTACTTTTTTTTGCACAACAACACTCAGCACCAAATTTTTTTTCAATAAGACTCAATCAATATTTCTCTTTTTACCTTATGGATCGGATAGATATCTCCCGGCCGCGGCTGGTAGGTGAGAGTGACTTCAACATTCACTTTTCCGATATCTCCGGGCACTTTTATTGCAAATGATTCCTCCTTGGGCCTGAAGGGCTGGATGCTTGTATCCCTGATGATCGCAACCTTCTCGGTAGGCCCGTAGACCATGCTTCTGTCCAGCGAATTGGTTGATTGCGGCATGTAGATCTTTGCAGTCTCAAATATCTTCTTCCCCTGATCACTTGTTGCGGTCACTTCCAGGACCACTCTGTTCTTGGAAGGTCAGCCGTCAGGAATTCGATGACCGGCCTTGCTGAAAATTCTGGTCTCGACAATAATGGTCTGCACAAAAGATCCTGGTGTGAGTTGCGGCGCATACGACAGTGTGCGCACCTCCATCGGGAGGGCCTTTGCCAGCCTTGCAGACACATCTTTCTTGTCATTGAAGTTGGGAGGACATGTATGGTTAGCCTCCTTCATGTGGCAATCCTGGCAGGTTCTGGTACCGCCGGAAGGGATATAGGCATGAAGATAGCTTCCATAGAGGGTGGCGCACTGAATCGGGTACTCAAATTCAAAGTTCGGTCCGAGACCGTGGCACTGACCACACATGACAGATCTTTTCATGATGGGACTTCTTTTTACTCTCAGGTGATTCTCCTCGGGGTATTCTTCATCGCCTTCCGGCGCATACAGTACGTTTTTTTCAGGAAAACCATGTATAATCCCCTTGTCATGGTGACAAACCAGACAGGAGATATTCAGTTTTTGCATAGTGACCTTGTCCTTCTTCAAGATGACCGCTGCGATCTCGGCGGCTACCTTGTCTGTCGCCTTTTCCATCTGCGGAAAATGACATTTAAAACAGGGAAAATTTTTGGCTGTGGCCTCCCCGGGACCTTTGACGGAAAGAATACCTTTTTTCAAATAGCGGTCCATAAATATCCCCATGATGGACCTCGCATGGTGTGAGGACTCCCACTGGGAATAGATCTCTTCGTGGCATTCCTTGCAACTTGAAGGATCATACATCTGTATCAGTTGATTCAAGGTCTCGATTTTGCGGTCTGATCCGTTGCATATGGATATCGGAAGAAAAATGAATACCCATAACGCAGCAAGCAACCTCCGCGGCCAGGGGGATTTTCTATAGAATATGATGCCCGGCAGCGCGGATCGGGAAAGGGAATACAAAAGGTTATTTCTCTTGTTCGCCAGCTTTGGATTCATGCGTTATCTCCTTTTCTAGGAAGGCCCATTGAATTTTCTTCCAGCAGAATGCTCAAAAATGATGTGAACAGAAGCGCGATCTCATGAAGGCGCAATTTATATATCTATGGATAAGCCCTATTTTTCCGGCGGGGGAACCGCTGAGACAGGTTGGCGGCAACGCCGCAACACGCTCTGGGCAGTGCTGCCCATAACGCCCCCCCTGTAGTCATACGTTGCCCTCCTTTTCACCGGCATCCTGGGTGTGTGCAGCTTTATAGGGGTTTCGAAACAAATGGTTAACAAAGCCACCATACTTTTGCTCCAACGAAATTTATTCCAGGAATCTGCTTATTGCTTTTTTTCTCCCACGGATTTCTTGATAGTCTCATATAGCTCAGTGGGTTTGAGGTCACTTTGCTCAGCAATTTCTTTGATCTTCATGGTCGGTGATACCGTGATTTTCTTCTCTTTAAGCATCTTCATTACCTCTGAGAGGTTTAGCTGATACTCCTGGCAAAGGTCGGACAGGGTGAGTTTTCCCAATCCCGCTTTGGGCACATCTGGTAATCCAGCCGTACCGGTGTCCTGTCTGCTCGGTTTCATCGTTAAATACAGTTGTTGGGGCGATATTTTATTCACCTTCGCAATTTTCAACAGGGTATGTTGTCCATCTTCCAATCTGATGCCCGCTTTTTTTAAGCGCTCTATGCTGCCGGTAAGCTCGAGGCCCACCTTGGATGTGAAGGTTTTCAGGCTTGAAAGCTCCGTGCGTCCGTATGGTGGATTGCCATATTCTTTAGCGGCCGACTCTTTTATGGATTCGCTGAAATCCAACACCCAATTGAAGGGGGCGACATCAACGTAGGCTCCAATAGTGCAGACAATGACAAAAATCAATGCAATATTGAACTCTCGGGTGAATATCTTGAGCTGCCGGGCTTTGTTTTTAAGATATGCAACAATTGGCTTCCAGTTGTAATAAATATGCAACAAGATCGCCAAAAGAAATAAGACGCCGATGATGATATGTTGGTTGGCCCACTCGGTCTTGGTCAGCCCCCAGAATCGCCAATCCGCCCAATAGGCAATACGCCCTTGAGGCGCAATGTAGAGGACGATACTGTTCAAGAGTAGTAATAAGAAAGAAATGAATGCGATTAATGATGTAATTTTTTAAATTTTCACGTTTTTCTCCGTTTTTATGGGTGTTAATGTCATGTTTAAGTAAAAGATTTACCCTATTGGGAATAAAGGAAGCGACGCCGAAATGTCAAATCGGTACCAAGGACTGCCACTGCTACAGGGTAATATCATTTGACATAAGCCCATTATGATTGAATGGTCTCATAAAAATTCAGCCGATCGGCGTGCCCAATACCATCTTTGCCTTTTGCTTTAACAGCAAACAGCGCCCGGTCAGCCGCGGCAAGAAGACCGGTTAAATCCGTTGCATGGTCTGGAAAAGCAGCAATGCCGTAGCTGGCCTGAAGCTTCACCTCAAAGCCACAATCCCGCAAGTAGACCGTGCTTTTTATTCGAGACTGAAGATGCAAAGCTTTTTCCGTAGCCTGGAACTGATTGAATCCCGGCAGGACGATGACGAATTCATCTCCAGCATACGCTACGGCGTAGGCAGGCTCCTCTAAAATCTCACGAATGGTTCCGGCAACCTCAAGGATGGCGCGGCTGCCGTTCAAGTGCCCGCAAGTGTCCACCACTTTTTTGAAGTTGTCGAGATCCATGAAAATAACTGACAAGGAAGACTGCGTTGACTTGCTGTTTTCAATCAACGCGGCCAGGGATTTATAAAGATAGCGCCGGTTATAAAGCCCGGTCAGGTTGTCTCGCATCGCCTGTTCACGAAACCTCTGCTCGCTGACCCGCAGGGCTTCTTTAGCTTTTTTTCGTTGAGTGATATCGACCAAAGCAATCACAATGCGAGCCAATGTGTCTTCATTGCCCGATACGGCCAGCGATTTCATCAGAACGCTTCTTTTGTCGCCTTTTCCAGTCAGAAGGGACATCTCCCTTTCCCGAGCGATATCGCGTTCGGCAATCATCGGAACAATTTCAAGCGCTATTCGGTGTAGCTCCTCGGGACTCTCCATAAATGGAAGACTTTTTCTTAAATCATCTCTGGTGTCAATATCCATCAGTTTCAAAAAAGCATCATTAAATTCAACAGTTTTCATCATGTTCATGCAATGGATTACTTCATGCGGATTGTCCTCAAGATATCGTTTGAAATCAGTGACTCCGGATTCGCGCAAGTGGTCAAGATAGATTTTGAGACGGGAAGCGTCCCTTTCTATCAGGGCAATTGGGGTGTAGTGAAACAACAGGCGGTATCTTTCTTCACTTTTGCGGACAGTGTCTTCATCTGTCAGTGAACACCGCGTTTCAAGGTCTCTTACACGACTGCGCAATGCATCCACTTCGGCAAGAAGCTGTTCCCGGCTCTTGATTCTGCTACTCACCATATACCTCTTTCAGGCAAAGAAAAAATCTGGTTTTTCATGACATCCACCTTGAACTGATAACCTTTAGCTTTGAGTAGCTTTCCAGCATTGTGGGCACTGCAGCCAGGACAGCCTCTTTAAAGATTTCCTTTGATTCACGGCCCTCTTTCAATGGAATCTACTTTGCAACTTGTGCAAGCATGTTTTTCGCGAGGAACCCAAAGCTTTCAGTGAGCGTAGGATGTGGGTGGATGGCCTCTGCCACATCTCGTAGCGTGGCTTTCATTGAAACGATCAAAGACGCCTCCCCCGACATATTCGACGCCCCCTTCGTGAAGAGGTGAACCCCAATGATTTGGGCCGTCTCTCTTTTCACAACAAACTTGAGGAACCCGCAAGGCTTTTCGCTTATCTGGGCCCGGGCATCTATCTTGAAGTCGTATGTTCCCGTAACAATATCAAGGCCCTGTTTCAAGGCTTCTTCCTCTGTCAGGCCAGCGGACGCTATTTCAGGGTCCGAGAACAACACCCACGCGTTCTTGGACAAATCCAGTTTGGACCGGTTCCCATCCATAATATTGCGCGCAGCTATCAGCGCTTCGTATGTAGCTGTGTGGGCGAATTTTGGTCCCTGGATCACATCCCCCACGGCATAGATACCTTCCTCTGTTGTTTCTAGATACTCATTGACTGTTATCCCTTTTCTGTCTGGTGCTATGGAGGTGGATTCCAGGTGAAGACCCTCTATGTTCGGGACCCTCCCCGCGGCCACAAGCACTCTTTCTGAAAGGATTGTTTGCCCTTTCCCTTGCTTGCCTTCAAACGCTGTTTCAAGCATATCACCTTTGACGGTGATTTGGTGGACCCGGGAAGAAAGATGTACATGAATACCATTTTCCCTCTCCATTTTGTCGAGCAGAAGATCTGAAAACTGCGAATCGACAGGAGGCAGGATACGATCCATAATCTCTATTATTGTACACGTTACCCCGAGTTTGGAGAGCATCTGGGCGAATTCTATCCCGATTGGGCCGGCCCCTATGATGGCCAGGGAGGCTGGAAGCGTTTCCGCTTCCAAGAGATCCTTATTTGTCCACAACCGGTTCACACCGTTTCCTTCAATGGGGGGCACGAATGCCTTGGAGCCTGTTGCTATGATGGCCTTGTCAAAGGTAACCGATTCCTTTTCCCCTGTTTTGTGGAGTACTTCAATCTGTCTCCCTGACACAAACCTGCCTTTGCCATTTACGAAAGTCAGCGTCGGCAGATGTTCCATGTTTCTCAGGGCACCATCAGCCCGTGCGTTGATCACCGTGTCTTTTTTTTGCAGTACCTTCCGCCATTGGAAGGCGGTTTCTTCTTTCAGATCAACCCCCGATACAAGCAGGTTTTTTACAAGAGAATAGTCCTCCGAGGATTGCTCCACTATTTTCGATGGGATACATCCTTCAAACAGGCACTCCCCACCGGGCCTGCCCCGTTCATCTATCAAAAGAACCTTTTTCTCCTTCTGTGCAAGAAACATTGCAGCGGGAGTACCGCCGGGTCCCGCTCCCAAAATCACCACGTCATAATTTTCCATTCTCAGTTTCTCCTTTTATCTGTCGGATATATAAGCAGCCAGAGCCAGCAACCGCTTGAATACGCAAAATTTCACTGCCCACTCGCTGCACTTTTTCGAGAGGTGAAGGAAGCAGAAGAAATGAGGAGAAAAGGCTTCATCAAAGCCCACTGGAACTCTAATCCATCTCACCGCACAGCGAAGGTTTCCCCATGAATCAGGACCGCGTCAATGTGAGAGTATTTCATAGCACAATGGACTCTTGGCGCTGAGCCCTATCAAAAGGTCCCCACCAGAGGGTTCACGATAAAATAGATACCCAGGAGGCATATGACGGCTCCCGCCCCCTTGCGGAACCAGTTGCCCGCACCCTGCCAGGCGCAGTTTTCCACGACCTTTTTTACCAGGGCGGTCGAACTTCCGGCCACCACAATAGGGGTGCAGTGTCCAACGGCGAACAACATGATAAGCAGGATACCGGTTCCAATCTTCTGCTGAATGGTGATGATCGCGAGGATAGGCGCAATGAACCCGAAGGTGCAGGAACCGGAAAGGACCCCGTACCCCAGACCCAGGGCAAATGCCCCGGGGATTCCCCTGAAATGGAAGCGGGCCAGCAGACTGCCTGACATGGCGAACTTTTCCACCCCCAACATGCCCAGGGCGACCCAGATGAGGAAAATCCCGACAATGATCTGCCAGTAACTTCCCACATCTCCCAGCATCCGGCCCAGGAGGGCGCAGATGATGCCGATCACCGCGATGGTGATAAAAAGGCCGAGTGTGAAAACAATACTATACAGAGCTGCCTCTTTTGGCCGCAGCACCTTGTCCTGTCCTCCCACATACGCCACGATAAGAGGGATGGACGCCAGGTGACACGGGCTGAAAACCACGCTGATGATCCCCCACAAGAGGCATCCCACGGCCGCAAGGGAAAGGCTGGCCGTCATCCAGGCGTTTATTGTCAGAAAAATGGATTCAAGCATCAATCGATGCCCATTTTTCTGAATATTTCAACAATAGCGGCCTCATTCATGAATCCAACGTGGCGGTAGACTTCTTTCCCTGATTTATCGAAAAAGATCTGGGTGGGGATGGCCCTGATGCGGAATTTCTTCACCTGTTCGTTGTGTTTCCACACATCGATAAATACGACGGCAGCCTTCCCCTCGTAGGCCGCTTCCACCTTTTTCATGACAGGGACCATCATCTTGCAGGGAATGCACTTGTCGGCCCCGAGGTCCAGCATGGTGGCCATGCCCTTGACCGGGGCCTCCGGCACTTCACCGGCAAGGGCATCCTGGCTTGCAAAACCCATTATACCGACAAGAAAAAACAACCCGATTAAAACCCGCGACAAAACTTTCTTTAATTGCACTCGGCTTTACCTCCTTTTACCACGCCACTCAATAAGTTTCAGAAAAATGGTTCAAACTGATCTTTTAGTAATCAAACCTGAACCCGCTCATGTACTCCTTGAGCTTTTCGCTCTGTTCCCCTTCCAGTGTAGGACAGTCTTCTGCACCCTTGGCACCCTCAGCCACTTTTGTCGCAAAAACCATGCACGTGGGGAACCCGCACTCCCTGCAGTTTGTCTTGGGCAGTATCTTGAGGATTTCGAATACCTTGGGTTTGGGCGCTCCTTCATAGCTGGGAGTTATCTCATCCCGTTTTTCCCACGTTTCATTGATCTCCCTTTTCATCCATTCAATGATCTTGTCCGCTTCTTCCTCATCACGTAGGGCATTGACTGCAATTTCCATGGGATGAACTGTGATGATCTTCCCCTGGGTTCTGAAGGTCACGGCGGGCGGATCTTTCAAATACTCAAAACCACCCAGCGCCGCGTTCAAATACGGCAGCACTTCGCTGATATTCTGATCCAGATGCGCGATGCAATGAAGGGATTGAAAGCTCGGATTGCACACGGGTCTGCTTATTTTCTTCGCGTATGATTTCAGCAGCATTGCCATTCACGTCCTTTTCCAATTAATCCATTCTTGTTATTATATTCTCACAGAGTAATTTTTAAAGGTAATAAATCATTTCCGGCAGATGCACTCGCGGCTGATCATGGGCAGTTCCTTAATAAAGTCATTCACCCGGTTTTCTACGAAAACTGCCCTGCGGCTGAATGATGAGAAGTAGAAGAAAAAAGGGATGATGCGCTGTTACAAGAAAAGCTTCCACAAAAGTTTGATCGCCACGCCCAGCAATACCACTGCGAACATCTGTTTGATCCATCGTGCCTTCATCTTTTCCTTCATCACTTTTGCACCGATCTGGGAGGCAATAATCACGGCAATGGATGTCGCAATCATCAATGGCCAGTTAAAATGCCCCTCCGCGACATGGCCTGCAAATCCCGAAAAAGATGAAAAAATCACTACAAAAGCACTGGTTGCGGCGGCCTGTTTGGTGGCATACCCCATGGCGATCATCATCGGGACGAACAGAAAACCACCTCCCACTCCCAGGAGTCCGGCGATGAAGCCGATAAAAAAACCGCCGACGCTCATCAGGATCATCCGGAGATGCAGGTCCATCATTTTCTCTTTATCAGGCCGCGCCGAGGTCATGAGCATACGGCCTCCAGCAAAGACCATCGCTATTGCAAAGAACAGAATGAGCGTGCGGGTCGGCACCAGTTTCGTAAAATAGGCACCCACCGGTGCCCCGATAAAGGATGAGATAATGAGCGGGATGGACCCCTTAATATCCACCATCTTCGCACGTAGATAGAACACTGCCGCAGACAATGCGGTAATTCCGTTGAGCAGGAGCCCTGTGGGGATGGCCACGGATTTGAAATCATATCCGAACCAGTGGAACACAGGGATGTAGAGCATTGCGCCGCCCAATCCAAGCATGGAGAAGATGAAAGCGAGTACAAGGATAATGAGCGTCACCATTGTAATGAGCATCTGAATGTCCTCCTCCTAATCGGGGCGATCAGGAAGATCACCCCGATTCACCCATCTTTTTTTTTATTCGTCATACCCGGAACAGGGTATGCAGACCGTCTTACCATCAGACCCCATTCGCAGTTTGTCCACAAAGGTAAGCTCTCCGCACTTCTCACATGCCTTTGCCTCGAAAAGACCTTTTCCTTTCTTTACATCCACCTCCTGGATTGCGCCGATGTCGAGAAACTCGGATTCAGGAAGCCCGAGTATTCTATTTACCAGGGGATCCGTAAGTTCCGGCTCAATATCCTGGGGTGGGACGCCTGTCTTCCTTTTCTGTACAAAGGGAGAACCCAGGGCCTTTTCAAAAAAGTCGGGTTTCAGCGAAACGCGCACAGAGCGCCCCGTTTTGGTGTCGATGAGGGTGAAGGCCATCTTATTGTAGTAAAGCTTCTCAATGTTGGACTTGCCATACGTGCATCCGGTGGCCATCATCAACCCGTCCAGGAAGCATCCGGCGGCATGGCCCTTCCCCGTCTCGGATTTCATCACGAGTTCCTTGTCTTGGGCGCGTTCCACCCCCAGAGTCTTCATGGCTGCCAAACCGGCCCGCAATCCCATGGGCATGGCCGGGCACTTGTGTCCGTGAAATTTCATTCCTGTCTCAAACAGTTCCTGTAATGCTTCCATCTTTCTGTCTCCCTTCATAAGTAAAAAGTAAATGTTCCGACCCTAACGACCGGTGTGCTGTGACTACTGTTGTCCTTTCTCTACTTCTGAATCCACTTTTTAACATCCTCTTTGCTGGGGACCTTTCCTACACATTTGACCTCACCCTCTACCACCACGGCAGGTGTCATGAAGACTCCGGCCTTCGCGATCTCCATGGTATCCTTCACTTTCACAATGCGGACATCCAAGCCGGTCTCCTCAACCACTTCCCTGACCACCGCTTCCGTCTTCTGGCACTTCGGGCACCCCGGCCCCAATACTTTTATTTCCATGATGTTGCTCCTTTCATTTTTTATTCTCATCTCTTTAGTTTTCACCGCAAAGACGCCAAGAACGCAAAGACTACCTATTTTAATTTTCGTCGAGAAGGCGAAAAATAAAAAACAATCTGTTCAAGAGAATTCCGTTTTCCCAGCGTGAAACCGCCCCATTTTAGCAGATCTCCCATGCGGGCTAATGTTGTGCCTCTTTCAGCAATTCTTTGAGCATTGTTCTTGACGGTATTTTCCCGACGGACTTGACCTCTCCGTTGATCACTAGAGCCGGACTTCCCATGACCCCGTAGCTTCCGATCTCCTTGATATCCCTGATATGTTCCAGGTCGGCCACGATGTTCATCTCAGCCATAACTTCCATCAGGGCCCTCTCCAGACCGTCACACTGGGTACACCCGGGTCCCAGGACCTTGATTTTGATCCCGCCGGAAGACCCCTCTTCAAAGGGCTGACCCAGAAACTTCCTGAATTCCCTGGTGAAGGCCTTTCCGTAGCCCTCGGCGGCACGATCAGGTATGTAGTTTTTCCTGCTGAGTCTCTTCAACAGTTCGGCTCCAACTTCTTCGTCGTTCCTGTCAGCGTATTCTTCGGCCATCTCTTCTATCACCGTTTTCAGCCCGATGATCCCCACACCATGGCCGTCCACGTTGATCTGAACCACGTCATCCTTTGCCATGTTCCCCCCGTTTTCTCTCACCGCAAAGACGCTAAGAACGCAAAGTCCTGTTTTTCTTTCCGCTGAGACGGCGGAAAGAAAAACAAGTCGCGCCACAACTATTCAACAAGCTTATTCACAATTCTCACTATTCCATCCCTCATGATTGGCACATTGAAGTTCAACAGCAATCCATTGATGTCCATGCTATCTGCCTTCCGCCTACCATTATTTCGAGGAATGCTAATTTTCCCTTTTCTGTCTTCTCAACAGAAAAGGGAATGCTTTCTCTGCGTCCTTTGCGACTTTGCGGTGAACTTTTCCAGGCTTTTCTCTACCCCGCGATCCAGCCGTAGCACATCCCCGCGATGGTGGACAGAACCACGATAATCCCGCAGAAGGTGGCGGTCTTCTTCACGCCCATAATGCCGCCGATCACCAGCATATTAGGTAGTGAGAGGGCCGGTCCAGCCAGCAGCAGAGAAAGTGCCGGCCCTTTTCCCATGCCCGCACCGATCAATCCCTGCAATATGGGCACCTCGGTCAGCGTGGCGAAATACATGAGGGCCCCCGATACGGAGGCAAACAGGTTTGCCCAGAGGGAATTGCCGCCGACGAGGGCCTGGATGTAGTGTTCCGGGATCAGTGCCGAATGCCCGGGTCTCCCAAGCATAAAACCCGCCACCAGCACCCCTGCCCCAAGGAGCGGGAAGATCTGCTTCATGAACCCCCAGGTGGACTGAACCCATTCCGATCTCTCTTCTTTCATGAACCATGCCTTGAGCATAAGCACCAGGATGATGAGGAGTCCGACGGTGATATACCACTTGGCTGCAAAGATGGCCGGCCATATTCCCGTAGAACCCTGGACGGGCCTGGCAAAGGCGGCAAAGACCAGGATCAGAACCATTGTCAGCATGAACATGGCGTCCTGAAACAGGGTCCTGCCTTTTTCCTCCCCATCCGGCAGGTACATCTGTCCGGCGGTCCTTGCGGCATCATCTTTCCGGAAGAAAAACGCCATGAGGAGCCCTGTAATGACGGCAAAAAAAATGGCTCCTATGGCCCTGGCGAGCCCCAGCTGCCATCCCAGGATGCGTGCTGTCAATACGATGGCCAGCACATTGATGGCCGGGCCGGAATAGAGGAAGGCCGTGGCCGGGCCGATGCCGGCCCCCCGGGTGTAGATCCCTGCAAAGAGCGGCAGGACCGTGCAGGAGCAGACGGCGAGAATCGTACCCGACACCGATGCAACCGAGTAGGACAGGATTTTCTTGGCTGCGGCGCCGAAGTACTTCAGGACGGACGCCTGCGAGACAAAGACCGCGATAGCACCCGCAATAAAGAAGGCTGGGATCAGGCAGGTCAGCACATGCCGGCGCGCGTATTCCTGGAGCATCATGAAGGCCTCGAGCCCGGATTTTCGAATCGTGGGGTTGGCCCATGGAATGTAATAACACGCAAAAAAAACCAGGATAATCAGCAACAGTTTCCATCTTTCTTTCATCATCACACCTCATTCAAGATCGTAGCAATTTGACTCTTTACAATCTATACATTTCTATTTAGCGATATCACAAACGCTTAAAAATCACCACCATTCAACCTCTTCTCTATCCTCACACAGCTGTTGCAGGTTACCAAAAAGGCTGACCATTCAGCAGTTGTGCACCGCCGCCGATCCGGTAATGGATCCATAACCCGCCTTTCCGATAACTCCCAAACCCGGCCTGGCGCTGTGCTCGAAAACCTTTAGTATTTTGACCCTCCCGGGAACCGAATCGGCCTTTATGACCCGAATGCAATCTTTCATTATTCTGGCCTAATATATTCTTGAAATAGAATATAGTCGCGAGTTCAGGCTTTGTCAAGAGAAAAGGAAGAGACTTTTCAAGAAAAAGGGCACAGTAGCTGCCCAATTCGCGGAGGAATCCGGATTAAGGATACTTCCAAAACACAAACTTCAACCGGAAGCATCCTATTTGTGCAACCTTTGGATTTACTCCCCGTCCCTTATTCTATAATTCCTGCTGGTAAGATATTTCCCCAAGAGCATGGAACTGAATATCACCAAAGGGATAGAAACCAAAAGCCGGATTATGGAAAACTTGATACCCAGGAAAGAGGCCTCAAAGATGGTCATGGGAACGCGGCAAATGGCGGAAGCTGCGATGTAGGTGAAAATCACCCCGATATCCGCTCCTTTGCTGTAAAGGCTGTAAGCCACCGGAAATGCCACATACAGGCCCCCAACGGTTGTGCCTGCCAGCAATATTCCACCCACATGGCCTTTCAGACCCGATTCCTTGCCAAAATGTTTTTCTATCGTTTCTTTCTTGACCCAAACTTCAAAGAGTCCGATCAGTATGAATGCGGGGGGCAAAATTTTTGCCATCTCCAGGGAAAAATAGCCCAGATCAAAAGCCATTTTTTTGCCCGGCTCAAACCCCTTCAAAAATGAGAACACCAGAAAAAAAGAGTATGCGATAAACCCCGCCGCCTTGGCGTATTTCATGAGTTTTTTTGATTTCACCTGAGGATCTCCCCGAAGAAAATCCCTGTTATAACCGCAACAATAAGTGCGATGAAAAGGCTCAGTACATTTCTTATGATCGTAACTTTCCCCCCAAAATATTTTTTTTCTATGGGAAACGTGACAAAACCCACCATCATCAATGTGGTTGTGAATGCGGAAATGACCGTATATGTGACGCCCTTTTTAAGTAAAATGCCACAAAGGGGGAAAGCTATGAAACCGGGCAAAAGAGTTATGGAACCAAAGAATGATGCCATCAAAACACCTTCGAACATTTTGCCTTTCCCCAGGTAATGCAGGATGAGGCTATCAGGCACAAGAGCGAGGATGATAGATACAAGGACGAGCATTGCTGCAAATGCCGGAAGGATCTTCACAAACTTTTTGAAGGCGATTTTTATTGCCCTGTAAGTCTTGCCGCGGTCGGCAATGAAAGAGACCCCCACGGCAATAACTAACAATAAGTAGAGGAAATACATAAAAAAATATGCCTCATCTCGCCAACCCCAACCTGTTTTTGGCTGGAAGAAGGCATTTAGCTGCCGTTTCCCCCGGGAGTAAGCCCGGAAGAGAACAGCGCCCTCTCGACAGTGGCAGGCAAAAAGACCTCCTGCCCCTCTTCATTGAGCTATTACAAAAAGTCCACGGACGTACTTTTTACGATTCCATCATTTGATCAGATCGGCCTTTTCTTTCTTGCTATCCGCCCAATAGACAAACATGGGTATAAAAATGAGGGTAACGAAACTTAAAAGTCCACCAATGGAGACATCTGCCAGCGGTGAGAGTCTTTCCATACCGATTGCTCGTTCGAATGCGATGGGCAGCATGCCAGCCATCGTTCCAAATGACGTCATCAAGATCGGGCGATAGCGAAGTTTCAAACTTTCCAGCGCGCTATTGAATGCATCTCTCTGCTTTCGTATATCTTTATAAAAATCAACAAATAAGACAGCGTTTTTTATAATAATACCAAAAAGCAAAATAACGCCGACCATGCTCGGCAGACATTGCGGTTTGTCAGTGAGCAGCATCATCCAGGACCCGCCAACAAGCGACAATGGCAAAATGAGGATCATGATCAGTGACATCCTGACAGACTTATAAATAACAATCAGGGTTAAAAGCATGGCAACAAGACCCATCGCTAACGCTTTGATCGTACGCTTAAAACTCTCGTGCATTTGTGCGATGTTGCCCTCATGCGTCACTTCATATCCCGCGGTATCCATGTGTCCCAGTATCTTATCAGAGTCAGCAACAATTTGTGAGATTGGCCGTTTGGCACGGTAACCGTTTATATCAATACTATAAAGCAGTTTATCTCTTTCTAATTTAGCCTGGGTCATCTTGTAATTGATGCTTGCAATCTGTTCGAGAGGAATGTCACCAAATTTTGTGTGGATAGGCAAAAGCCTGACAGCTTGTAGATTTTTACTGAAAATTCCTTTGAGATACATTTTTACAAATTGTGTATTCATCGACTCAAAATCACCACTGAGAGATGCAATCTGGTCTTTCATAGGAATTTGCATCGCAATTTGTGCGGGTGATAAACCATACGATAATGCCTTGTTGACATCAATCTTCAGAACAGCCTCACTCAGATCCTTATTCCAGCTAATATTGGTACTTTTCAGTCCTCTGATATTCTTAATGGCTTGTTCGATTTTATGTGCTTCGATGGGCAGCCCATCATAGGTCGGCGATTTCAAACGGATATCCAAAGGTGCCTTGATGCTCGAAAGCGGCGTCGCCCCAAAATCATAGACGTCAGCGCTTTTTAGACCAACAAGCGTATGCAAGCGATCCCTGATTTCATCTTCCAACTGCCAAATAGTTTGTTTTCTGTGGAAACGATCGACACAGTTGATCGTAATAACCGCCTCACTGGGGAGTGCTCCACTACCGAGAGACAAGACACCGGCTTCTGAACCGAATGATATGGAACTCATCTTAACATATTTTTGAGTATTCAGCCATTGTATGAAAGGTTTGAGATGGTGCTCTGCCTGTTCTACCGTGTCGTTCGTGCTAAAATATACCTTTGCCTTGACAATACCCGTATCCATCGGCGGCATAAGATCTTGTCCGACAAGCGGCATAACATTTCTTACGCTCAGAAGAAGCACTGCCAATGCGCCGATTGTAATGGCTATCTTTCGAAATGTGGCATATTTCCCGTTGCTAAAGTGCAAAACGGATAAGAATGGAGCGATGCCTTTTGCTAAACTGTGTTGATAGATCCACTCAAGCCGCTTCTCGATATTGGTTTTACCTGTGCCTTTTCTATAGAGATACAATGAAAGCCTCGGAATAAATCCGATGGATAAAACATAGGATACCAACATGGCAACAATCATGGTCCCGATCAGGGGCCTAAAAATATGCTGTTGGTAGCCTCCCACAAACAGCATCGGAGAAACAATAGCCACTGTTGCCGCCGTTCCGGCAAAAATAGGTGCTATGACTTCTTTGGTACCTTTGATGATTGCAGTCTCGATATCTTCTTTAAGTTCTTGCATGTGTCGTTCTATATTCTCTAAAACAACCACAGCATCATCCACAAGCATTCCAAGTGACAAGATAATCGCGGTATAAACGACGATATTGAGCTCTCCGCCAAAGAGCCACAATATTGCCAAAGAGGAAAAAAATACCATGGGTATGGAAATGGCGGCAGCGATCAACGCCTTGAAATTACCCAGAAAGAAGAGAAGGACTAAAAGCGTAAAAATAATAGCATCACGTAGAGACTGGAGCATATTGGCATTGGAGGTCTCTACCAAATTCCTCTGAGTGTCACTGATCTGAAAATTGATATTCGGGTATCGTTGCGCGAGTTTCTTGATTTCGGCGCGTGCGGCATTGCTGACATCAAGGACACTTCCGCCAGGTGCCCTTTGTATTGCCAGGGCAACCGCCTCTTTTCCATTTCCAAAGTATCCTGAAAATCTTCTTTGATGTCCCCATGATACATCCGCAATATCTTGCAGCATCACATTGGGCAACACATGTAAATGCTTGAGGCGCTCCATATTGTCTTTCTCACCATAATAGGTAAGCGTGAAAAACCCGCTGTCACCTTTGACAAAGCCAATAGGTATATTGCGATCAACGGATGCGATAACTTGTATTAGCCGGTCCATATCAATATGATATTTTTTTGCCATAAGCGGGTTTACCGTTAGATTGATTGCACTTTGGCGGCCTCCAAAGACCTCAACGTTACCAATCTCCGGATTGCTCAAAAGGTGAGGCTTGAGAAAGCTGTCTGCTATCTTTCGAATATCACTGAGAGTAATGCTCGCATTTTTTGGTGACAGCGCGACAACATCAACAGGCAAAGTAAAGGCCCCTGTCGTATAAATCGCGGGATTGGCGTCGCGCGGCAGTTTTGATTTGGCAATAGAGAGCGCATTGCTCACATCAAGTGCTGCCGCCTCAAGTCCCTTCTTGTACTCAAATTCTGCCTTGACGATAGAAAGGTTTGGCACATTGACTGAACTTACGTCTCGAACCAGGGAAAGCCTTGAAATTTCCTTCTCAATAGGTTTTGACACTGTATCGGCACTCACCGAAGCAGTAGCTCCCGGAATTTTTGTGATAACGATAACAGTCGGCCTTTCAGCATCTGGAAATAGATTTTTGGGCATCTTCACAAGCCCGATAACACCCATAACAAAAAACAATACAATTAAACTGAAGAGCAGATGCGGTCTTTTATAAAATAATTCAAACATTTATCGCTCCTTTATCCTTACTCCGGCCAGGAGCTTTAACAAGATATCCGGTTTGGCAATAACAATTTTTTTATCTGCAATTTTGTCATCAACAGCAATTCCCTCAATTCCGCTTGCTCTTATAGAAATTTCCAGCGGTTTTGCCCTATCGCCTCCAACCACAAAGCAATAAGCCTTGCCCTGTTTTTGCAAGATCGCATTTAAAGGAACTTTTACACCTCTCCCATCAAATATCACCACCTTAACTTCTACTCTTTCTCCGACAACGACATCACCCGTAATCTCCGCTCTATAGGCAACAAGCCCGTTAAGTGAATTATTTAAAACTTTGAGGGGATATTTTTCCCCCTTGTAGATAAGTTGCTTCGGTTTTACATCTGTTGGCATTCGCAAAAGTAAATATTTATTCTCCTCGCTCTGAAGCTTAAGGAGTGGCTTGCCCGGCATTGCCATATCACCCACTGTTGCCATGGCTTCCCCCACTAATCCAGTAAACGGGGCCTTGATCTTCGTATAAGTCAGTAGATTTCTGATCTCATTTGATTGTTCCTTTAACAGCAATATCTTGTTGTTTAATGCCTCTATGCCGGCTCTTAGTGCGGCTATGTTACTTTCTTCATTTTGATACTGTTCTACCGAAGCGCCCTTGACATCTAACAACGCCTTTGTTCTTTTGTGGGTTAATTCATTATTTTTTAAGGCAACCTGTTTAGCCTCAATGTCTGCTTTAATTGAATCAATCTGCAACTTTATTTCTTTTAATTTTAATCTCTCGGAAGCATCGTCGATTCTCAGGACAATTTCTCCTTTATTCACTTTGTCGCCGCTTTTTTTTATCTGTAAAATCCTGCCTGCGAGTTTTGTGGAAACAGTGATGTCTTTATCGCTTTCAACAGTTGCAATATATGGCAAACTTAGTTCAAAAGTCGTAATTTTAGGCGTAATCGTTTTCACGATGATGCTGTACTCTTTCATTGCAGGTATTTTAGCTATGTCACTTTTCTTTTTCTTGATTATTCTTATTCCTCCTACTATCAAAGCAACTGCTATAAGTAACAAAATTATGCTTTTTATAACTTTTTTCATCTCACTACTCCTTTGAGATCGGTACCATAGAGGACGGCCTGCTCTGCGATGAGACGCCATTGCCGGTCTTCCCAAAATGACTGCTGTGTCTCCGCGTCCAGGAGATCCACCTCATATTTGAGATAGTCCTCTATGGTCATGCGCCTGTTTTTGTAGGCGACCTTGGCGATTTTGAGGATCTTCCTTGCGAGGCCAATGTTTTTCCTCGATTTTTGGATGGCCTCTTTGATCACCGGGCGCTGCTTCTTTATCTCCGCTGCCTTGGCATCAAGGTCCTGTTTCGTTTTTCGATATTTCGCTTTCACCTTTTTCAATTGGATACGCGCCAGTTGTTCATCTACGCGGGAAGTCCTGTCAAGCAGGGGAAAGGTTACATTGAGAGAGAGCCTCCGATAATCCCGGTCTATCCAGTCGTCCGTATTATAAGCGCTTCCAACGTTTTCCGTATAGCTCCCGTTCAGGAAGAGTTTTGGATAACGGTAATCCCTTTTCACCTGGAGGTTGTGGCGGGCCGCTTCAATGTCGTCACCTAACAATCTGAGTGCGATATAACCCCCTTGTGCCGGAAGTCCCTCCCTGAGTGACATGGGGACGGGGGCATCGAGGGTGACCCCGGTTATGGCGGAGATATCACGTGAAATGGCAATGCGTTTTGTGGAGATACTATCTTGTTGGATATTCAGGCTTTCTATTAGCTTTTCGATTTTGAAGAGGTCCGATTCAGGGAGCCTTCCATTGCGCACCTGGATCTCCACTATTTCCCTTGTTTTTTCAAGTGAGGCAATCCGTTCATGGATAAGATTTTCAAGCTGGGAAAGATAGGATAAGGAGCTGTTGAGGGACACCACAGCAGATTGATTGCCGATGAGGGTAATTGTTTTCTTGACGGTGGTTTTTCGGGCCAGGGCTTTTAGCTGTTTTGCAGTATCAAATATCTCTTTGACAAAGACGGGCATGCTTGCCTGGATACCATATCGGCCGATATCCCTTGAAAAGGGGATTGATTCACCTGCCTGGATGTTGACCTCGGTGGGAGGCATGGGCCGGAGATTGGTGGGTGAATTGTAGTTTTCATAAGAGCCGATTGCGGATATCTTCGGGTAAAGCGGAGCGTAGGCCTTTTTCACTGCGATTTTTGCCTGCTCGATGCCGAGTTCATCGATCCTGGCCTGTGGCTGCCGTGTCACCGCTTTGAAAAGGGTGTCCATATCCATGGCACCGGCCTCCACCGGAATAATGAAGAGGATCGAAAAGAGCATCATTATTTTTTTAATGTGTTTCCCGTTCATATGCCGCCTCCTTGGGTGGAAAATAAATCGTCGTTAAATGGGGTCAGTAAAGAAGAGAATCAGGAGACTGGAGCCGCCTATTTCTTTCACGTCAACATGGTGGTGGTGCCCGGGAGCCCTCTTTCCACTCTATCAAAACCCTTTGGTGCCAGTTCGGTTCTTAGCAAACCGGTTTCATGAGATTTAATTTCCCTATTTCCATTTAACAATTTATCAGAAAACAATATGAACACTATACTAAGGCCTTATGATTGATGGCAGAGCGTATCTCTGTGAGGTTATCACTGTCTTGTTTATCCTCAAAGCGGCCCATGTCAGCTTCATGAAGACCTTTCCCTCCTGCCCTCTATATTCTGTTTTTGGAATATAATAGCGAACCTCCACCCTGTCAAGGAAAAAGTCAAGCGTTCCTCAGAAAAAATGTTCCTAATATTATCCTGCTTTTATGCGAATATCCCCGGCAGCGATTCCTCGAATTTGTTCAGTGCTTGACTCATGTTTCCGTGCTGGCTAGAATGGTTTGATGAACGTGGCGTTGCTGGATAATGCTCACGGATATCTGAATAGGGAAACCTTTCACAACCTTGAGATTGAGATAACATGAGAAAAGGGCAATATCGGAACAATGGATTATACCATAAGTGACGTGTCTTTAAACGTCTCTCTTTCCCAAAAGACTATCAGAGACTACGAAAAATGGGGGCTCATCAAACCCAGACGCCATGCCAGGACCAATAACAGGATATACTCCGACTTCGAGATTGATCAGATACGACAGATCACCCGACTTCTCCACGGAGAGGGGTTCACCCTTTCCTGCCTCGGAGTCCTCCTTCAACTGGCGCCATGCTGGAATATCTTTGATTGCAATCTGAAAAAGGATTGCCCCGCCTTCATATTTCATGATACCCCTTGTTACGAAGTCAGGAAGGAGAAGGAAACCTTGTGCGGCGGCATCTGTGAGCAGTGCGCCGTTTTTATCAATCGCCATAAAGAAGGGGAAAAAATCCTGGAACGACCCGATCCGTGATTTTTCCGCCTCCCGCCAATCGATATGCTGACTGAATTGATCCTTTTCATCCTCGCCCTCTATCTTCTCCTCACGCTTTGCTTCACCTATCTGGCACACCAGATTCCGCGAAGAGCCGTCGTGGAATACCCGGACTGGGGGAACCTCACAGATACGCGCATTCCTGCGGTTGACGGTGGAGATCTGGAGGTCTGGCGGGTTGATCCGAATGGCCCCTCAAGGGGTGTGGTCCTGCTGGCCCACGGCTGGAGCCGCAACCGGGACCGCATGGTGGGGAGGGCTAGGATCTTCGGACAAATGGGGTTTACCACGGTACTTCACAGCGCCAGGGATCATGGGGGGTCTTCCGGAAACCACTTTATGAACGCCTTCCGATTTGCGGAAGACATCGAGACGGTCATGGGGTGGATCAATGAGCCCGTCCTGCTTTACGGGCATTCCATCGGGGCCGCAGGAGCCGTCATCGCCGCGCACAGAAAGGCCGGACAGGTCAGGTTGCTTTTTCTGGAAGGATGTTATGCCCGCACCCGTGAGGCCCTGCTCAGACTCTACAGGAACCAAAGTCGGCTTTTGGGGCCCTTCTTCGCTCCCATGATCCTTGTTTGGATGGATATTTTCTACCGGTTTCGTCTGGACACGGTCAGCCCGGTCAGGCTGGCCCCATCCATTGATCTTCCTGTCTTGATCATCCACGGCGAAAAGGACCGGAATTTCCCCTTGGATCACGCCCGGAGACTCATGAAGAGCTTTCCGGCAGGCAGGGCTGATCTCTTCGTAGCCAAAGGCTCGGACCACAGCAGTTCCAGCCTGGACCCCGGGTTTCCCGATGCCGTTAAGGCCTTTGTGAACCGGCACATCGCCTGATGGCCCTGATATTGCTCTTTATCTTATCAAGGCCCGCCCTGGCAAAAGCGGTCTCACCGAATCGTCTGTCAAATGTTGTCCGGTCCATATCCAGAAAGGTTTTGGATGAGGGCAGGCATTCCACCCGTTCATCCATTCCCCGGTTGAAAGGGCACACTTCCTGGCATCTGTCACACCCGAAAAAACAGTCTCCCATCGCTTTTCCCATCTCAACGTCGATCGGGCCCTTTTTTTCAATGGTGAGATAGGAGAGGCATTTTCCCGCATCCATGAGAAACGGCCTTTCAAGCGCATTGGTCGGACACGCATCCACGCAACGGCTGCACGTCCCGCACATATTTGCCAATGGTTTCTGCGCCGTGATGGGAAATATTGCGGTGGTAAGCACTTCAGCCAGAAACAGGTAGGAACCGTGGCCGGGCCTGATGAGCATGTTGTTCTTCCCGATAAATCCAATGCCCGACGCATAGGCAAAGCTGCGCTCCAGGAGGGGAGCTGAATCTACGCAGATACGCGAACGCTCCCCTGGATATTCTTCGGATATGAGGGCCACGAGAGGCTTGGCTCTTTCCTTGATCGTTTCATGGTAATCCGGACTCTCCGGTCTAGTGTACCGGGCGGCGGTAAATCCATCGGGAGTGCCGGGTTTCCCGGTAGGATAGGGATATGCCAGGGAGATAACCGTTAGGCAGTCTTCAAGCACATTCGCCGGATCGGTTTTCAGATTCCGGCGCCTCCCAAGCCAATGCATTTCCCCGTACTTCTTGGCGTCTACCCAGCGATTGTATTCAGTAAGAAATGGCGGTTGGCCCGAGCGGCAAAAGCCCGCAGCGATAAACCCCAATTCAAGCGCCTGCTGAGAAAAACGCGTATGGAAAAACATACTTCAAACCTTGCGGACTCATACTAAATCTCAAAGGGCGTCAGACTTTCAAATCCTGTTTGCGTCACCAGGACCGTCTGCTCGAACTGGGCGGACAGGGACCCGTCTTCGGTCACCGCCGTCCATTCGTCATCCAGAATATAGAGGTCCTTTTTGCCCAGGTTGATCATGGGTTCCACGGTGAAGACCATACCGGGAACGAGGGGAACGCCCTCTCCCTTTCGGCCGTAATGGGGAACCTGTGGGGGTTCATGAAAATCAAGCCCCACACCGTGCCCTACGAATTCCCTGACGACCGAGCAACCCTCCCCCTCTGCGTATAGCTGGATCGCCCATCCGATATCGCCGACCGTGTTGCCGGGCTTGACCTGCCTGAGTCCGATCCGGAGGCTGTTTCTGGCCACCTCGACTATCTTCTTTGCCTCGACCCCGGGTTTTCCCACGAAATAGGTCTTGCTTGCGTCGGCATAGTAGCCGTTCAAAATGGAGGTGACATCCACATTGACGATGTCGCCGTCTTCCACAACCCGGTCCCCGGGAATCCCGTGACAGATGACCTCATTGAGGGAGACACAGACGCTCTTTGGATACCCCCGGTAGTTGAGGGGCGCCGGTATGGCCCCGTGCTTGAGGGTATACTCATGAACAATGGTGTTGATCTCGTCCGTCTTCATTCCCGGCCTGATGCGCTCCTCCACCAGATCAAGGGTGTCTACGACCAGACGGCCGGCTTTCCTGATGCCTTCCACATCCTTCTCTTCCTTTAGGCGTATCCTGTATTTCTGGGCGTACTGGCTCTTCACATCGACGGGCCTGAAGTGGTTCCCCTCTTTGTTCATACAACACTTTTTGTATTTCATCCCACTCCCGCAGGGGCAGGGATCGTTTCTGCCCACCTTTTTCACATTTCTTTGGTGTAACACGCCAGGACCTCGCTCTCCAGTGATACCCGTTTCCGGTATCAGATGTTCATATATTCCACGACGGATTTCCAGATTCCCATCGCCGCTGTATCTCATTCTCTGTCATTTTCATGCACTGCATTTTCTTGATGAAACATAGCAAAATTCAGGATGGTGGTCAAATGAACACAGAACTTATTTTCCGCGGCTGGTTTTCCACCCTGTGAATAGTGATGGAGCTTTAGAATTGTCTTGATCCAAAGGCCGTTAACGGGTATGAAAAGGGGCACATGTCACCGACCCCCGGTAGGGCCTTTTCGCAAGAGCAGCTATGTCGAAGATCCTGAAAAGTGAAAACTTCCAGGCCCCACATGTCTGGGCCTTTACCACCTATTTTGCCGAAGGCTTTCCCTATACCCTGATCCGCATCGTATCGTCCGTATTCTTCCGGGACATGAAGGTCAGCCTAGAAGCCATCGGCCTCACCTCTCTCTTCGGTCTTCCCTGGGTTCTCAAGTTTCTCTGGGGGCCACAGATCGACCAGTTCGGCACCAAACGCCGCTGGATGCTCAACACGCAGGGTCTGCTCGTTCTGCTTTTCCTCGGCGTCGCCCTGATGACCCCTTTTGCATGGATGATAAAATGGATTGCAGTGGCCTTCTTTGTGGGTTCTATCATCGCCGCCACACATGATATGGCCATTGACGGTTACTATATGGAGGCCCTGGACAAGACAGGCCAGGCCCGGTTCGTGGGATACCGGGTGATGGCCTACCGCATCGCGATGATGACCGGCACCGGAATAGTCGTCACCATCGGTGCCACCACCTCCTGGCGGTTCGCTTACCTTTCCTCGGCCGGGATACTGGGCCTATTCTTCATCTACCACCTGTTCCTCTTGCCGAGAGTGGAAACACCCAAAGGACCCATCTACCAATCCTTCAAACCATTGTTGAGCCCAAAACGCGCAGGAATGGTTGCTGTTCTGCTCCTCCTGATTACGGCCTTAAACAAGAGCATGTCCCTTGGGTGGTTTGACAACCTCAAAACCCAGGTTCCCGTCTTCGCTCACATCCGGGCGTCCGGCTGGATCGGGATTGGGCTGTTGCTCGGTCTGGTTTTCATGGTCCTTTTCAAGGATCACATCAGACAATCCCTCTTTCGCGACCCTGAAGCCTTTTACACAAAGGCCTTCATGGCCTACATGGACCGGGAAAAAATGGGGCTGGCCCTGGCCTTCATTATCCTCATGAGGACAGGGGAATCCATGCTTGCATCCATGGTGTCACCATTTATTGTCGACCTGGGGATCAAGATGCATTATGGCTGGATTTCCGGCGGGGTGGGACTTCCTTTCTCGATCGTCGGGGCCATGCTCGGGGGCTGGTTCATTGCCCGGTATGGTCTCAGGAGGACCATCTGGCCGTTTCTCCTGGCCCAGAATCTGACCAATGTCATCTATATGGGCCTGGCCCTGGGTCTCCAAGGTTATGTGGCGCTGAATGCCGGCGCCTCAATTCCAACGCCCATCGGTCCCTTCAACCTCTTTCTGGTGGCCTCGGTCCATGCGTTTGATCAGTTCTCGGGGGGACTGGGGACATCCGTCCTCATCACCTTCCTCATGCGGACGTGTCTCTCTGAATTCAAGGCGGCGCATTATGCCATCGGAACCGGATTGATGAATATCAGCGGGGTCCTTTCCGGAGTCATGAGCGGTTTTCTGGCCCAGTGGGTGGGCTATGGCTGGTTCTTCGGAATCAGTTTCCTGGCTTCCATCCCCGGGATGGCGCTCCTTTTTGTGGTCCCTTTTCTGGATGAGGAAAAGGCATCCGAAAACCCCTCAGGAGTTTGAAGAAACTAGGCTCCCTCCATAACGAGAAAAGTACCGGGATCCAGATTGACACGTGCCCCGGTTATGGTGGGGTGATCATGGTCCTTCAACAACCGGAGATGGATACCCGATACCTCGGGCTGCATGTGTATAATAATGCTGAAAAGATCATCCACATCATGGCAAGGGTGGGGGATGCCCCTTTCGTTCGTTTCCGTGATGTGCCTGTGGGAAAGGGCTGAAAACCACACCTCGGTCTCAAAAGATCCCGCGATTTCTTTGAACTTCTCCAGGATGGTTCGAGGCGAGGCCTGGAAATCCAGCCCGTCCACGATCAGGGCATCCGGGCTGAATCCCATGTTCTCCCTGAGATTGGAGAGATTGTCCGCCAGGCGCTCCATGGAAAAGCTCTGGTTCAGATAGGCAAGGATCAACCTGTTGCGCTCGATGAGGTCCCGCATCTCACATTCATCCTGCATTTCAAGGGCCTGTACAAGGTCGTGCAAAATCACATCGTAATAGGAAGTGACTTTGTCCGGAGCCTCGTCCAGCGAGATATGCACCAGTTTCGCCCCATTGATGATCCGGTCAAAGGCGATGTGGATCAGGCAGGCCGTTTTACCGACCCCGGCCCTGGCGATAAGGGCTCCCAGGTTTCCGGGCCCGAGGCCTTTTCGTGATGATTTTTCCAACAAGATTAGTGGGCTTACAGAAATAAATTTCTTCATATCTATTTTCCCCCCATTGATTTCTCTTTGAATTGACGCTTCAGGTCTTCTGTCAGTGATTCAGGAACCTTTGCATATTTTGAGAATTCCATGGTGAATTCACCCTTTCCCTGGGTTAAAGAACGTAGGGTTGTAGCATACCCGAACATCTCCGCCAGCGGGACTTCAGCCTCTATGGTGCTGAAAACACCATCCTCAGCGGAACTCATGATCAGGCCCCTTCTCTGATTTATGGAAGCCATGGCATTTCCCTGAAACTCGCACGGACATTCAATGGATACCTTCATGACGGGTTCAAGGATGACAGGCCTGGCCTTGTTGTAGGCCTGCTTAAAGGCACCAATCGCGGCCTGGGAGAAGGCCCGCTCAGAAGAATCGACGCTGTGGGCCTTGCCGTCGTTTACCGTCACCTGCATGCCAACAACGGGAAATCCCAGCATGAGACCTTTCTCAAGGCAGGACTGAAAACCCTTGTCCACGGCAGAAATGAATTCCGTGGGTATGGCGCCCCCCTTCACGCTGTTCACAAATTCATATGAATCTGAGTCCGAAGGCTGCATGAAACCGGCAACCCTCCCAAACTGACCCGCGCCACCCGTCTGTTTCTTGTGCGTGTAATCAAACGCGGCCATCTTGGTAATGCTCTCCCGGTATGCCACCTGTGGGATGCCTGTGGTTACTGCCGCACTGAACTCCCTTTTCATCCTCTCCACATAGACATCAAGATGCAATTCACCCATACCCGAAATGATCGTCTCTCCCGATTCCTCGTCCACGTGGCTTCGGAAAGTGGGGTCCTCACGGGTAAAGCGGTTCAGTGCCTTGCTCATGTTGTCCTGGGCCTTGTTGTCCGCGGGGTTGATGGTCATGGAAATAACAGGCTCGGGCACAAACATGGTGGACATACTGTAGTTCAAACTCCCGTCGGTAAACGTATCGCCGGAATAACAGTCCACGCCGAACAGGGCCACGATCTCGCCCGCGCCGGCCCGGCTGATCTCTTCCATCTCATTTGCATGCATGCGAGCTAGCCGTCCAACCTTGATCTTCTTCCGGTTGCGCGTGATGACAACATCATCCCCCTTGCCCATTCTCCCCTGATAGATTCTGATATAGGTCAGCTGACCATAAGGCGTCACCTCCAGTTTGAAGGCAAGCGCAACAAAGGGAAGGTCTGAAGCCACCCGGAGTTGGATTTCCTCCTCGTTCCGGTCCAGGTCGAGGGCGACATTTTCCACGTCGGTCGGAGAGGGAAGATACTGATTGACGCCGTCCAGCAGGGGTTGCACCCCCACGTTCTTGTAGGCTGATCCCACAAAGACCGGGGTCAACTTCCTGGTCAAGGTCCCCCTTCTCACGGCCTCCTGAATGAGCCCCTCTTCGATCCTTTCTTCAAGAATGGCCTCTGTCAGTTCGTCGGAAAACAGGGATGCCGCATCCAGGAGTTCTTCCCGCTTGTCCGTGGCCTCCTCCATAAGATGCCCGGGGATCTCTTCCACACGGAGGGATTCCCCGTTCTCGCCTTCAAAATAGATGGCCTTCATGGAAATCAGATCCACAACACCGACCAGGTTTTCCTCCAGGCCGATGGGGATTTCCATCAGCACGGGATTGTCATTCAGTTTTTCGCGTATCTGCTCAACGACGCCGTATGGATCGGCGCCCGATCGATCACACTTGTTGATAAAGGCAATACGGGGGACTGCGTACCGTTTCATCTGGCGATCAACGGTAAGGGACTGCGACTGTACACCGCCAACGGCGCAGAGGACGAGAACGGCCCCGTCAAGGACCCTCAAAGCCCTCTCCACCTCTATGGTAAAATCCACGTGGCCGGGGGTGTCGATAATGTTGATCTCGTGGCCCTTCCATACGCAGTGGGTGGCTGCGGACGCTATGGTGATGCCGCGTTCCTTCTCAAGCTCCATGGAATCCATGGTGGCTCCCACGCCGTCCTTGCCCCGCACTTCATGGATGGCATGGATCATCTGGGTGTAGAAAAGGATTCGTTCGGTAAGGGTTGTCTTGCCTGAATCGATGTGGGCACTGATACCGATGTTTCTCAAATGCTGGATATCTTCCATCAACAAAAACCTCACAATGAACCGTTTCACCTTTCGCCAGGTGCTGGTCGAAAACTTTTTAATTTATGCTCCCTATGCAGGAATTGCAAGTAAAAAAATAGGGCCTGCAATGGCAAACCCTATTTTTCCTGCAATATCAGGTAAGAGAACTAAAATGGATAGGATTCCAGCTCAATAATCCTCTCCGCGATCTCCTTCTTCAGGCTGATGGCATCAATAGTCTGGTATCTCGCCAGCTTTTTGAGCCCTGCAAGCTGCGTCCTGAGCATGTCGCCCTCTTCCACATAGGCCAGCGCCTGTTTTGCCCACACCTCAATCCGGGGAATGGTATCATCCACATAGGCCTTGGTCGCGGCAATCTGGTACTTTGCCTTTTCCTCTCCTGCACTGTCAATTAGCTTGAGCGTCCGCAGCAGACCGCTTTCCATGGCAAAGATTTCGATGACAATGTCCGCTATTCTGGCAAGGACTTCCTGTTCCTTTGCCAGCTTCTGTTGAAATTTCTGGGCCGCCACCCCTGACACCATAAGGGCGATTTTTTTGCTCATCTTGACCATATGCTCCTGAACCGCCAACGGGGTGTCAGGGAGCTGTACGGATAAGGGCGAGTACGTCATGAGTTCACCGGCAATGGCCTGGGCCGCTGGCAACAACCCCAGCCTTCCCTGCATGGCGCGCCGCATCATGGTGCCGGGCACCAGCATCCGGTTGATTTCGTTTGTCCCTTCCCAGATACGGTTGATCCTGGAGTCGCGGTAGTACCGCTCCGCCGGATACTCGGCGGTAAAACCGTATCCGCCCAGGATCTGGACATATTCGTCCACACAGTAATCCAGGCATTCGGAACCGTACACCTTGGTGATGGAGCATTCAGGGGCGTACTCTTCAATGGCCTTGGCATTTTCCGCGCCGCTTTTCTTGGCCTCCGCATCCAGGGTCCCGAGCTTATCGTCGAACATACCCGCCATCCGGTACATCATGCTCTCACTCATGTAGCCCTTGATCGCCATATTCGCCAGCTTTTCCTGGATCATGCCGAAGGAGCTGATGGGCACCTTGAACTGAATCCTGCCGTTTGCATACTTCACGGCCTCGGTCACGCAGGCCTTGCAACCGCCGGTGGTCATGGCACCAAGTTTCCAGCGTCCGATATTGAGGATATTGAATGCAATCTTGTGCCCTTTCCCCACTTCGAACAGGACATTTTCGACCGGCACCTTGGCATCTTCCAGGATCACCGGACGCGTGGAAGAACCATGGACCCCCATCTTTTTTTCTTCCTTGCCCGTGGAGAACCCCGGGAAATCCTTCTCCACGATGAAGCCCGTAAATTTTTCACCGTCAACCTTTGCGTAGACAATAAAACTTGTTGACCATGCCGCATTGGTGATGAAAAGTTTTTCCCCATTGAGGATATAGAATTTTCCATCTTCGGAGAGCACCGCTTTGGTCTTGGCATTCAGCGCGTCGGTACCGGCACCGGGTTCAGTCAGGCAGTAAGAAGCACACCATTCTCCGGAAGCAAGCTTGGTCAGATATTTGTTTTTCTGTTCTTCATTACCGAAATAGACGATTGGCAGGGTTCCGATGCCGGTGTGGGCCCCATAGACCACGGAAAATGATCCTGCGGTACCCATAACTTCACCTACGACTGTGGTGCTCACCTTGTCCAGGCCCAAGCCACCGTATTCTTCCGGCACATCCGTGCCCAGGAGTCCCAGTTCTCCGGCCTTTCCCAAAATTTCCATCACCAGCTCAGGGTTTTTTTCCTCCATTTCTTCAATGTGAGGCTGGACTTCTTTGGCCACAAAATCCTTGGCCGTTTCATAAATCATTTTGTGTTCATCAGTAAAATCCTCAGGCGTAAACACCTCATCGGGCGCCACGTCGGCGATCAGGAATTCTCCCCCTGCAAAAATCTTCTCAGCCATTGTCCTGCTCCTTTCTCATCAGAAATGAAATCGTAAAAAGCCCGCCCATCATCAGGCGGTTTGATGACGCCTTACGATCTCATCAATAGTCCTCTATTTCAAAAATCCCGGCTGCCCCCATGCCGAATCCTATGCACATGGAAACCAGGCCCCACCTCAATTTTCTCTCCTGCATCTCGTAGATCAACTGGGTGGTCAATTTGGAACCCGTACAACCGAGCGGATGACCCAGGGCAATGGCACCGCCGTTCACATTGGTGATTTCTTCATCAATGCCAAGCTCCCGGATACAGTAAATCGACTGGGCGGCAAACGCCTCGTTCAACTCGATCAGTTCCATCTGGTCAAGATTCATCCCTGCTATCTTTAAAACTCTGGGAATGGCAACGGAAGGGCCGACCCCCATGTATTCGGGCTCGCATCCCTCGACAGCGTAGTACCGGAAGGTGGCCATGGGTTTGAGGCCGAGTTCCCTGGCCTTCTCCTTGGACATGAGCAGCACTGCGGCCGCCGCGTCACTGGTCTGAGATGAATTCCCCGCAGTAACAGTGCCGTTGGGTTTGAACGCAGGTCGGATCCCGGAAATATTTTCCGCTGTGGTTCCGGGGCGCACGCCCTCATCCGTATCAAAGATGACTTCGTCAAATTCAAAGCGCCCGTCCGCAAGCTGTTTCTGTTTCTTCACCTTCAGGGGCACGATCTGGTCCTTGAATTTTCCGGCCTTTATGGCTGCCTCGGCCCTCTGCTGGCTTCTCGCACCGAATGCATCCTGCTCCTCACGAGTGAGGTTGAATTTTTCCGCCACATTCTCGGCGGTGAGACCCATCCCGGTGAAGGCACCGGGCCTCATATCCACCAGGGCCGGATTGGGGTACATCATGCTTCCACCCATGGGAATCTGGCTCATACTTTCCACGCCGCCGGCCACGACTACGTCGGCGAACCCGCACATGATCTTCTCGGCTCCCATGGCAATGGCCTGAAGGCCGGAAGAGCAGAATCGGTTAACGGTAACTCCGGGCACCCGGTCCGGCCAACCCATGGACATCACCAGGACCCGCGCAAGATTCAACCCTTGGGTTGCCTCGGGGAAGGTGCACCCTATGACCACATCGTCGATGAGCACGGGGTCCATATCCCCTGCCCTTTTCAACAGGTCACCCAAAACAGCACATCCCATCTGTTCAGGGCGTGTATCTTTCAAGGTTCCGCGAGGGGCCTTCCCGGCTGCGGTCCTGCAGGCGGAAACAATCACGGCTTCTTTCATTTTATTTTCCTCCCTCAAGATTGATGGAATTGCAAAAAAGTCCGTCCATGGGCACGATTAATTCCTGAGCGGTTTGCCCTTGGTCAGCATATGCTGCATCCTGGCCTGGGTTTTGGGATCACCACATAGGCTCAGAAAGGCCTCCCTTTCCAGGTCCAGCAGGTATTGTTCGGTCACCTTGGTATCGGCCAGGACATTGCCGCCACATAGGACATAACCCACCTTTTCGGACACGGTCACATCGTGATCGGTGATGAACTCTGACTCGTGCATGGTCCATAGGGCCAGTTTTATCATGGCGAAGGTGTTTTCCCCGGCCACCCGGATCTCTTCTTTGGGTCTCGGAGCAGCATAGCCTTCCATTATCATGGCCATGACTGTCCTCTTGGCATCCTCGATGAGATAATCCCGGTTCACCGTCATCCTATCAGTGGGTCTCAGGTAGCCAAGATTCACCGCCTCGGGCCCTGATGTAGCAACCTTGGCCATGGCAATGGTCTCAAACGCCCTGGCCACAAACGGCATCAACTCGATCTGCTTCGGATATATTCCTCCTCGCTGTACCTCGAACAGGTGTTCCGTATTGCGAATAAGCAGTTCCTTGGTACCGCCCCCGGCAGGGATCAGGCCGACGCCCACCTCCACCAGGCCGATGTAGGTCTCGGCCGCATACCTGACGCGATCGGCGGCCAGGCAGACCTCGCATCCCCCGCCCAGGGCCATGCCCGCAGGCGCAGCCACAACGGGCTTTTCCAGGTATTTAAGTTTCATCAGGGAGTTCTGAAGGGTCTTCACGGCCCAATCCAGGTCATCCCATTCCTCTTCCTGGGCCGCAAAGAGGATTAATGCGAGGTTGGCACCAACAGAAAAGTTGTCTGCGTGGTTGGCAATCACCAGACCCTCAAAATCCTTTTCAACGATTTCAGCCGTCTTTGCCACCATGCTGATGATATCATCGCCCAGGGCATTCATTTTGGCATGAAATTCAAGACACGCCACGCCGTCACCCAGGTCGATAAGGGATGCGCCGCTATTTCCGGCCACCTCTTTGGCCTGATCTTTCAGGGAGGGCAGCAGGATGATGCCGGGTTTGACGGGGACCTCCCTGTAGTCTTTTGCAGCCAGGTCATAAAAATAGAGGGCACCCCCTTCACGCCGGTAAAAGGACTCTTTCCCGCTGTCAAGCATCTCCTGGACCCAGGCGGGTATCTGGTAGCCCGATTCCTTCATCTTGGCGACGGACTTGCCCACCCCCAGGGCATCCCAGGCCTCAAATGGTCCCATCCTCCAGGCAAATCCCCATTTCATGGCGTTGTCCACATTAACAATGTCGTCTGCTATTTCGGGGATTCGATTGGCAGAGTATATCAGGCCTTCCGTCGTGTGCCTGAAGGTGAATTTCCCTCCCACATCATCGGCGTAAAACAGGCTCTTGAGCTTGTTTCCGGTTCCACCGGCGCCCCTGGCTGCTTCGAGAGAGGCTATCTTGACCTTTTCCTGGGGGCTATATTCGAGGGTGCAGGGATCAATGGAGAGGATGGTCTTTTTCCCCTCTGCATCTTTGCTCTTCTTGTAAAAGCCTTGTTTTGTCTTTTCGCCCAGAAGGCCCTTCTCGATCATCTTTCCGATGAACTCCGGCGGCTTGAAGGTCTCGCGCTTTTCGTCTTCGGGTGTACCGTCATATACGTTTTCAGCCACATGGAGTATGGTATCCAGCCCCACAAGATCCGCCGTCCTGAAGGAGGCGCTCTTGGGATGTCCGATCACCGGTCCGGTCAGCTTGTCTACCGCCTCAATGGTCAGGCCCAGATCCATCATGGCCTGAATAATATAGAGCATCCCGAAAATACCGATGCGGTTTGCTATGAAATTGGGCGTATCCTTGGCATAGACGATCCCCTTCCCCACTACTTTTTCACAGGTTTCCGCAAGGGTCTGAACCACTTCAGGGAGGGTTTCAGGGCCCGGCACGATCTCCAGGAGTTTCATGTACCGTGGGGGATTAAAGAAATGGGTAATGGCAAAATGCTTTCTGAAGTACTCTGAACGGCCCTCGCATATGGCTGCTGCGGGAATCCCCGAGGTGTTGGAACTCATCAGGGTTCCCGGAGTCAGAACCGATTCTATTTTCTCAAATACCTTCTGTTTGATATCCAGCCGTTCGACCACCACCTCGATAATCCAGTCCACATCGGACAACAGGGAGAGGTGATCTTCCATGTTCCCGATGGTGATCAACTTGCTGTTTTCCGATACATAGAAGGATGCAGGTTTGGCTTTCAGCGCCGCATTGAGCCCGTTCTTTGCGAATCTGTTTCTAAAAACGCCACTCTCTTCCGTCAAGCCCTTCTTTTTGTCCTCATCGGTCAACTGGGGAGGGACGATATCAAGCAGGACTGTCTCTATCCCCACGTTGGCCAACTGGGCGGCGATAGTGGCCCCCATGACACCTGCCCCGATCACACCGGCCTTTTTAATTTTTTTCTCCATAAAAGCGACCTCCTTGGAAACTACCTAAGGGTTACAAGAACCGTCCCAACCGCAGGGCGGTAGGCGTGAAGTGCTGAAAAAAATATGAATGAGCTGTCATTCATTTTTTGATTAGCATAGCCCGGCAGCGAAGTCAATGCTTTTTTCTGGAAATTTGTCGGTGTTGAAAGCCAAGTTATGCGGTAAACGGGAGCCTATGAGAAAAAAGGCGGAAACGAATTCACAGCCCCTCCCCTCAGCGACGCGGCAGTTTGCAGAAATTGGTGGAGTGGCGTCAGCGAGGGCACGGGAATCTTTTCTCAGAAATGTTTGCTTATGGGAAAAAGGGTGGGGAATCAGGGTCCAAACAGGCTCAGCACGTTTTCCATTTCCATGGAGATGAATTCCTGGATCTGATGAACGAGTTTTTCCAGACTGTCGCCATCCAGGTCAAACCCCCCCTTGACTACAAAGTCCATTGCCTTCGAATTGGCGAATTGTGAAAGCGCGATAACCTTTTCCGATTCCAGGCAGGAATATCCGGCCATTTTTGCAAGAAGATTGGCCAGGTAGACAATGATGGATCCCGCTCCGTCACCCTTATCGTGCCAGGGAGCATGATGAAAAAAGACCTGCATGACCACCTTCTGGGGAAATTTCCACTGCTGGAGAAGCTTGGCAGCTACCTGGTAATGGGTGATTCCCAGAATTTCCTTTTCTGCTTCACTGAAGGTAGAGTGGTTCTCATTTACAAAATGGACGATGTTCACAAAATCTTCATGGAAGTACTCGTCAAAAACCACCTTTCCCATGTCATGGATCAAGGCGCTGAGAAAAATGGTGTCGTCAGATGACCTATTGAAATATCTCGCCAGGTATTTCGCCACCTGGCTGCAAATGATAGAATGCTTCCAGAAACGGTTTCGATCGATGGAATCGCTCGTCGTATTGCTGAAAAAGTTACGCACTGAAAATGCCAGCAGAATGGACTTTATTTCACCAGTCCCCAGGATCACGAGGGCATGATCAATGGAACTCACCTTGCCGAGGGTGCCGTAAAAGGCCGAATTCGCCATTTTCAGGATCTTGACGGCCATGGCCTGGTCCTTTTCAATCACCTCGGTCAACTTCTTGATCGAAGCATTTTCATCAGACAGGAGGTTCATCAGCTCATGTGAGATCACGGGAATAGTGGGAATCTGTTCTATTTCCTTGATGAAGCGGTCAATGTCTTTCTTAGTCTTTGCCATGGCTCCTTTTTTCTTTCACTGTTCGATGCAAAAATGCATCGAAATCAAGAACTACAGGTTTATGAATGGATGCCCCGTTGATGGTGCTGTCAGGGGTCGTCCCGCCGTTTCCTCTTTCGATGGCCCGGCGAAGCCTTCTCAGTTCTTCGGATACCTGCGATATGCTTTTGATCAGGTGGTCCGTCCTATCGCCCTTCGCCGGGTCGGTCCGTGATTCTTTCCGGGACTGGGACGGTTCCCGGGGCGCGGTCTTTTCTCCCGTTTTTTCGGGAACCCCTGTTCCTCTCCCCTTCCATTTGTCCTCTTCGACACCGGGTGCAGCAGCATCTTCCTTCTCTGTGTCCTTCCTGCCCTTCAAATTGAGAGGTGTGTTGAAGAGACCGAGACATTTCTTCCAGAATGAACCCAAGCCAGGAGATGCAAATTCCTCCGGTTTTTCAGCCAGGAGCCGTTCCCCCAACTTTTCAATGCACTTTGCCGCCCTGCTCTCCGGAAAGATCGACAGGAGGGCCTTCTGTTCTTTGACCGCTTGCGTTACCTGTTTGTCTTCAAAAATGACACCGAGCGGGGACAGCTCGGTTCCCAGGTGCTTCGCAACAGCCGCCTTGAATTTCTTGTAGACCAGTTGTGCCACATCAAGGGTCTTGCATTGATTTACAACCACCCTTGCGTGGCCCTCAAATCCGTTCGCCAGCAGGATCTTCAGCAGGGCATAGGCATCCGTAAGTGATGTGGGCTCGGGCGTCACCACCAGTATGACCTCGGATGATGCCAAACAGAAGGCAACCACATCGCGGGAAACCCCGGCGGAAGTGTCAAACAGGATAAAATCATGGTCTTCGAGCGCCCCAAAGGCCTTCAAGAGGTCTTCCCTGTCGGAAGGAACCAGATTTGCCAGGTCCTCCACCCCCGAACTCCCGGGGAGTACATCTACGCCGTGGTAATTCACCATGATGTCTTTGAGTTCCATGCCCCCGTTGACCACATCCGCCAGCGTGGATTCGGGTTGAAGGCCTAGAAGGATGCTGACGTTGGCCAGACCCAGGTCCGCGTCAAACAGGCAGACTCGGTAACCCTTTCGAGAAAGATAGAGGGACAGGTTGACGCTGATGTTGGTCTTACCTACGCCGCCCTTTCCACTTGTGATCGCAATGGTTCTGCTCATGTCATCCCTTCAGAAAAATCTTTTCCTTTATGTCTGATGAAATCGTAAAAAGTCCGGTCCTCTGGACTTTTTACTCACGGAAACCGAAACTCAGGATTTTCGGTTTCCTCAAGAATCAACGGGAAGTGCGGAGATCTCCACTTTGCCATCCTGGGCCTTCAGACAAAACTGAACTTCATCACACTGATAACGGCTGCGAACTTCATGGAAACTCTCAACAAGGAATTCCATGAAAAGGGGCGGTTCATCCCGGTTGGTTTCCTGACCCAGGCCTTCTTTCATCGAGATGAATGCATCGGAAAGACGCTCCAATACCGCTTTGTCTTTTTCCGGATCGGCCAGTGTAAAGGCCTCCCCTCCTGGTATGCGTTCTGTGGTTTTTGCGGCCAGTTCCTCCTGGGCGTTCCTCGTTCGGAACATCTGTATCATGTCGTGTGGCACCATCCGGAGGATCTCATTCAATGTCGTTGACTCCAATTTGAGCAAAGCATCATCCAGGAGGGTTTTCATACCGGTGGCCTGGGCCAGCAACTTCAGTTCATCCACTTCCGCGCCTTTTACCAGGGCGGCTGAGATCTCTTTGTTGATCTCAAAAATCTCGGAGATAAGCGTCCTGCCTTTGTATCCCGTAAATCCACAGGCCTCGCATCCCCTCCCTTTATAAAACCTCAGGTGGGACGGGTAGGAATCAAAGATAATGGACCAAATAGTCTCATCCGGCATATATTCTTCGGAGCAGGCAGGGCAGATACTACGCACCAGTCTCTGGGCCAACACGCAGCTCAGGCATGCGCCGATCTGGCTCCTTTCCACTCCCAGATCCAAGAGCCGAGCGACGGAACTGACCGAATCGTTGGTATGCAAGGTGCTCAGAACAAGATGCCCGGTCTGGGCCGCATCGAAACCGATTCTGGCCGTTTCTGAATCGCGAATTTCGCCCACCAGGATAATATCCGGATCCAATCTTAGAAAGGAGCGAAGGAGCCTCGCAAAGCCCAGGTCAATTTTGTGATGTACCTGCGTCTGCATGATGCCCGGGAAGCTATACTCGATGGGATCCTCGGCGGTGATGATCTTTGTGCTGGGGTCGTAGATGTATTTCATAGCACCATACAGGGTGGAAGATTTTCCACTCCCGGTAGGTCCCGTCACCAGAATCATTCCTGCAGAACTCTTCAAGGACATTTTAAATGGCTTCACCACATGCTCTGAATGGTTGAGATTTTCGAGGCCCACGTTGGCCTTGCGTGAATCCAGAATGCGGATGACCACGTTTTCTCCCGTAATGGCCCTGCAAGTGGCCACCCTGAAATCCAGGTCGTATTTCTTGCCCTTTGCCTTGTCATAGTAGTTGATTCTGAACACACCGTCCTGTGGAAGGCGCTTCTCAGCTATGTCCAGGTTGGAAATGATCTTAATTCGCGAAATAATCGATCCGGATTTCTCCTGGAGCTTTTTTTTCAGCCAGGCCAGGTTCATGTCCTGCAGGACACCGTCGATCCTGTATCGCAGCTTGACGCCATCCCGGTCCTGTTCCAGATGGATATCGCTGGCGCCATTGCTGATCCCGTATTTGATAATAAAATTGACCAGCTCCTCCACCTCAAAGTCCTGTGCGTCATATACCGGAGCATCATCTTCGGCGCCATCCATGTCCTCATCCAGTTCGATCTGCATGAAATCCATTTTTTCCGGAGGCGCTTCCTCTTCTGACTCTTGTTCCGACTGCCTCCCGCCCAGCCTACGACTGTAGAGGACCTCGAACAGTTCACTGAATTTTTCTTCGGTTATGAGAACGCAGGACACATTGAGGTTGCTGTAAAGGGCCTTCAGCTCCCTGACGGTAAAGATCTTCTCGGGTTTCACCAATGCTATGGTGATATCCCTTCCAATGAGGGATATGGGAATCATCAGGTTTTTCTCTGCGTATTTCTGGCTGATGATTCGGGAAAGCTTGTTTTTGTCCTCCTCACTGTATGCGAATTCCGTGAGTGTCCTGAAAGGGATATTGGATTGCTTTGAAAGTGCGTCCTGGAGTTGCGCCTTGGAAATAAGCTTTTTCCGAAGCAGGATGTCTCCTATGGATTCACTGCTGTGCCTTTGCTCCTGGAGTGCCTTGTTCAGATCTTGCTTGTCGCAATATTTCTGACGGACCAGGATATCTCCCAGCCGCATTTGTTTTTTATGCTTGTTCATTACATAATAAAGATCGAGCGGGTTGATCGCACCTTCACCACAAAGCACGGCCCCCAGGGTCCTCTTGGTCACTTGAATGCTCAGTGCCCGTTCAAGCGCCTCTTGCTTCACGAGACCCATTTTTACGGCGAGTTCACCAATCCTGCGCGAATTCAATTGTTCTTTCAGGAGACCTTCCAGTTCCTCCCGGGTCAGGAGCCCTTCACGGACAAACACCTCTCCGAGGAGTTCTTTCGGGTCTTGCTTGGTCAAACAGGCCTGGAGCTGTTCGCGATCCAAGAAACCCTTCTGGACCGCCAGACTTCCTATGTGACTCCTGAGTTCCGGGTGCTTCAGAATCCTTTCCAGATCCGGTTGGGAGAGGGCGCCACTCTTGGCCAGGATTTCTCCCAACGGATATTTGGACCATTCCGCCTCCTGACTTTGGATTGAGAGGGCGTGGTCAAGATCCTTTTCCTTGATAAACCCTTCTTTGATAAGGAGTTCACCGATCCTTGGACCCAATTTTTCCTCTTCCATGGGCCCGGGGGAAAGGCCTTCTTTTTTGGGCATTCTTTCTTCCATAAGATCCTGTCTTGAATGTGGAGCTGATCTCTCAGCATGGTTTCAATGACCGATGCCGTGTCCGGTCTTGAGCCTAATTTTGCAAATTATATGCCATCCTTTCCGCACCCCCGTATCCCACACTTCACACTCCGCCCATGTCCTTCAGTGAGGGCGCGTCAGAGGGACATTACTCTGGAATGGCATACAATGGCGACGCCTCCCGCGAATGTCTCCCCTGAAGCGCCACAGCATACGCTCCGTCCTGACTCCTAATCGCCAAAACTTTGACGACTTCCCGGCAAAACCCCAACCCATACTTGATTTTCCCCTTCAAGAAGCCCAAAACGCTGAAACAGGACTCCTGAGAGCACCGGGCCGGGTTAAAACCTTATTACGATTTCATCACTTTTGGTTGCGCTTACCAATTGATTTGTGCTACTGAAAGATGGTGGGGAGGAGATAGGCATGCAGCAACTGCAAATCATTGGCGGGCCCCTGAAGGGCAAGAGTTTTGAGCTTGGGGGTGCCACCGTATTCATCGGCCGTTCTTCGAGGAATGATATTCAAATAAAAGATTCCACCATTTCCAGAAAACAGATCAAACTCTACTTCATTGGAAAAAAACTCTTTCTCGAGGATCTCAAAAGCACCAACGGAACATGGCTCAATGACAAATTGATTCCCCCGGGGGAGGGTTTCGAGGTGGATTCAGGCGACACCATATCCCTCGGCAACACCATTATACTCCTGGATGGAGGCCCGTCAGAGCCATCTTTGAGAAAGAAGGGCTTCATGACCCCTGATCCCGTGGGTATGGGAACTGACAAAGGAATACCGGAGGATGAACGACGAAAAAGGTCATCCGGTGATCTGGAGACAGTGTATGCCCTGTCAAGGCTTATCCGGTCCGCTACACCCCTCCACGAGATGCTGGAAAGTTTGCTCGAAACGTTCCTTAAAGCCCTTCCCAGAATTGACAGGGCGGCCGTCATCCTCTTCGATGAGGGGAAGAAAGAGAAGAAGGATGTGGTCAGTCGCTCGAAAAAAGACGTTGAGCATTCCAAAACGGGTTTCAGTGAGGTCGTGATCGATCGAGTCATGGAGGAAGGAAAGGCGGTAAGGATGTCCAACACGGATTATGAGGCGCCGTCGGATATCTCGGAAAATGAAAGTACCCTGGAAATCGGCTCTCTCTTGTGTGTGCCCCTGGTCAGCCATGAACAGACCTATGGGGTCCTCTATGTGGATTCGCTGTCGGGGCCCTATGGTTTCAGAAAAGGCGATCTCCGAATCCTGAATGCCATGAGCGGGCCGCTTGCACTTGCCATAGAGAATGCGCACCTGCGGGAAAGGTGTGGCATGCTTTAGCACTTGACTCATCCGTAGGGCGTGATCTTTTTGAGAAGCTGTGCCTCAAGGATCCTCTGATTTCTCTTTTTTTTCTGAATCAAGTTCAACGGTCAGCATTTCAGAATCATTGAAAGGACCCTCTTCTGCTTCAGGTCCTTTTCCTGCTTCATCCATTCCCATCTCAGAAAGATCAAACGACCCTTCTTCAAATTCGTTCCCTGGTTCAAGGCTGATTTCATCCAGATCTCGGGCATTTTCGGAAAGCGCTTCAAGATCCAAGGCCAATTCCAGTTCCTCTTTTTCGAGCGCCATGGCAGCCTCCAGGCTCTCGTCTGACACCTCATCCAGATCAAGAGAGATCTCTTCATCCGGGCTACTCCCAAGGCCCATGTCCTCGATCACCGGTGTTACTCCTGAAATGGCGACAGTACCATCTCCTATTGCGTCGGCAGGCCCCGGGGGTGGATCGGTTATCTCTATCTCGTCGGGCAGATCCCCCAGGTCAAAGGAAAGTGCATCCTGATTTTCCCCCTCGGTCTCCATTTCAATTTCGCTCAGGTCAACGGCGGATATTTCGGTCTCAATCGAATCCCCCGACTCCATGGCAGGGGCTTCAGAAGCCTGCCCCTCCATCTCCATCTCAAGTTCCTCATCATTCTTCCCGAACAACGATGCCTTTCTCATGACACCGGTATCATCCATGGCGACACCGGTATCATCCATAGCGGCGCCTATTACCGGCTCCATGTCGGGGGATTCCACGAAGGTGCCTGGTTCAAGTCCGATTCGACTCTCACTGGCGGATCCTGTCAAGGCCTCAAGGAGATAGGGAGGATCAGGCTTGAACGCCGGCAGATTGAGCTTTTTCTGCTCGTTGCCTATGTCCTTGCTGCACTTCGGGCAAATCTGATTGTAGTCAAAACTGATATAACCACACTTCGGGCATTTCATAGCTCTCTCCTGGGACAAAAAATGGTAAAAATGCAATGGTCCCCAATAAATGCAATAATGATACCAAACGAGTTCTCAGGGGCATCAGTGCTGAAGGAAAGTTCATGTTTCGAACTGCGCCGTATCCTCGGGCTGTCTGTTTCAGGCTGGCCTTCTCGTGCTACGCCATTGATCCTCCATCCACCGTTATTGCCTCCTCATAACCGGGCTATCGGTACTGTTTCAAATCAATATGGTATCTTTTTACCTTGTACCCAAAGATACGCTCAGTGGTCTTGAGTGCACTTGCGGCTTCTCGCATATTGCCACGCGATGTTTTCAAGGCGTCGATCAGCAATTCCCGCTCAAATTGCTCTGACGCCTCCTTGAGGGATTGGGCCTGGGGGGTACCGGTATCAATGGCGGTCTGCAGGGTGGGAGGAAGGTGATAGCTGTGAATGACCTGATCCTCACAAAGCAGTACGGCCCGTTCCAGACAATTCTCCAGTTCCCGGACATTTCCGGGCCAGTGGTATTGCGTCAGAGCATCGATGGCGGGAGTAGATATCCTTCTAATATCCTTATTATATTCCTTGGAGTACTTCTCAAGGAAATAGTCCGACAAAAGCAGGATGTCAGCCTCTCTCTCCCGCAGGGGGGGCAGGTAGATGGGGTAGACATTCAGGCGATAATAAAGGTCCCCCCTGAAGGCACCCCGTTCCACAGCCGATCGAAGATCCTGGTTGGCTGCCGCAATAAGCCGGATGTTGGCCCTGATGATTCGCGTACCACCCAGTCTCTCAAGCTCTTTCTCCTGTAAAACGCGCAGAAGTTTGCCCTGACTTTCCAGGGCCAGGCTGCCGATTTCATCCAGAAAAACGGTGCCGCCGGAGGCCAGTTCGAATTTCCCTTCCTTCTGTCTGTTGGCTCCCGTAAATGCGCCCTTTTCGTACCCAAAAAGTTCAGCTTCCACCAGGTTGGCCGGGAGCGCTGCACAGTTTATTTTGATGAAGGCCTTGCTTGCGCGGAGGCTGTTGTAGTGGATGGCGTTGGCCACGAGTTCCTTTCCCGTGCCGCTTTCCCCCAGCAAGAGCACATTGGCGTTGCTTTTGGCCACCTGGATAATGAGGTAGAAGACCTCCTGCATTTTCCGGCTGTTACCGATAATGTTGGTGAAGCTGTATTTCTTGTTCAGCTCTTTTCTGAGCCTTGTATTTTCATCCCTGAGCCTGTCTTTTTCACGGTTGATTTTTTCCAGCAGTGAAACCTTCTGTGCAATCAGACTGCTGATGACGGTGAGGAGTCGGACATTATCTCCCAAGGTTTCCTTGCCGTCTGCACCCCTATCGACACTTAGAGCGCCCACCACACGTCGCTCCTCTTTTATGGGCACGCAGATGAACGAAACTCTCGATTTATCAATCCTGCTTCGCGCCCCTGTCCGGTCGAGAAACAGGGGTTCGTTATCAATCTTGGGAACAGCCATGGGTCGACCGCTCTTGATGACCTGGCCTGTGACACCCTCACCCAGTCTGTACCTGCCCCGCGACTTGGCCGAACTGGAGATCCCATGGGCCACCTCGATGTGGATTTCCGCTGTTTCGGGGTTGAGCAGGGTAATGGAGCCCCTTTTCATGCCCAGATGTTCCGAAAGGAGATCAAGCACTGTGTAGAGGGATTTTTTCAGGTCCAGGGAGACATGAATGGCCTTGCTGATCTCGTAGAGACAAGCTATTTCGTCAGGTTTTGGTTTCATGTCTTCATTTCACTAAACCGGCGGCATGCCCGTGGAACACGCCTTCATCCGGGCTAATCCACCTCAAGGCAGGTCTTGGTAAAGCCGACATCGACGGGAACCGGGTAACGACCATCAAAACAGGCCAGGCAGAGATCTCCATGGGGTATGCGCGTGGCCTTCACCAGATCTTCTATGTCCAGATATCCCAGGCTGTCCAACCCGACATAGTCACGGATCTCATCCACCGTTTTTTGGGCTGCAATGAGTTCGCCCCTGGAGGAAAAATCAATGCCGTAGTAGCAGGGGAAGCGGTGGGGCGGGCAGCTCACCAGCATGTGAATCTCCCTGGCCCCTATCTTTCTCAGGGTCCTGACCCTCGTCTTTGCCGTGGTTCCCCTGATGATGGAATCTTCAATGATCAATACCCTTTTGTCTTTGAGTAATTCCCGCACCGGATTGAGTTTCACCTTGACACCGAAATCACGCATGCTCTGTGAGGGTTGAATAAATGTACGGCCCACATAGTGATTCCGAATAACGCCCATCTCGTAAGGAAGACCTGATGACTGGGCATAACCGATGGCCGCGTAGTTTCCCGAATCCGGAAAAGGCATCACCAGATCCACATCCAGGGGGAAGGCCCTGGCAAGCAATTTTCCCTGTTCCTTTCGAAAGAGGTAGACATTCTCGCCGAAGATATTACTGTCAGGCCGCGCAAAGTAGATCAATTCAAAAATGCACTGGCTCTTCCTGGATTTGATACCTGACGGAACACTCCTCAAGCCGGCCTCATTGATGATGACGATCTCCCCGGGCTCCACCTCCCGGATAAATTTCGCATCCACGAGGTCCAGGGCACAGGTTTCCGAAGAAACCACGTAGCCGGAATCCAGTTTTCCGATGCACAAAGGCCTGAATCCGTTGGGGTCCCTGGCGGCAATGATGGTGTCTTCCGTCATGATGGCCATGGAGTACGCCCCCTTGACCTGGGCCATGGTCTCGATCATGGCCTGTTCGAGTCCCTTCCTGATGCACTTGGCCGTCAGGTGTAGGACCACCTCACTGTCCATGGTGGTCTGAAAAATAGATCCGGCTTCTTCAAGTTGCGCCCGGATCTCATGTGCATTCACAAGATTGCCGTTGTGGGCAATGGCCAGGGATTTACCCGAATACCGGACCCTGAAGGGCTGAGCATTTACGAGAAGAGACGAGCCCGTGGTGGAGTACCTCACGTGGCCAAGGGCGATGTTTCCCTTGAGCTCGTCCAGAATCCCCTCATTAAAGATATCCGGCACCAGTCCCATGGCCTTGTGCTCCCGTACGTGATTACCGTCTGAAGCAACAATGCCTGCACTCTCCTGGCCGCGATGCTGGAGGGCATAGAGCCCAAAATAGGTCAGTTTAGCGGCGTCTTCGTGCCCAATTACCGCGAAAATACCGCATTTTTCTCTTGGATGATCCATATTCATTTCCTTAATATCAGCTAATTTTTACGTCTTTTGCCCACAAAAACCCAACGGCCAAATCTTCCGACTTCCAACGAAGTCGTCTCATCCGCCGGAGTCAAGGAGCCGGGCGTGAGACTCTTTTTCAGACCCTTTCTCATAGTGCACTTGGCACCAAACACCGACATGGACGGCTATTTGGGGTTTACGTCTTCAAACCCCACGCACTTCTGTGAATTTATGTTAAACCCCAAATCGGAACTCAGGAGTAGAACCTGAGGGTCTTTTTCAGGTTCGGTTCCACTTCGCTATGCATATGCTGCAGAAAACCTTCCTACTTCCGCCTTCCACCTTCCGCCTTCACCCGGTGGTATTCCTGTAGGGTTTTCACATCCAGCTGTCCCTCCTCCAGGGCCTTGATGGCCAGGGCCGTTGCCCGGGCACCGGCCAGGGTTGTTGTATATGGGATATTAAAAGTCAGGGCCGCCCGCCGGATGGAGTAAGACTCCGAAACGGCCTTCTTGCTGCCGGGGGTATTGATCACCAGGTCCACTTCTCCGTTCTTGATCATATCCACGATATGCGGGCGCCCCTGTCCGACCTTGTTTA